>Ga0207828_100150_pt1 | contig 68700 bp, 51 predicted proteins | sample TtaePargueraPR_11_FD_187276 | JGI IMG/M metagenome (GOLD analysis project Ga0207828, IMG submission 187276) | Aerobic enrichment media microbial communities from Bioluminiscent Bay, La Parguera, Puerto Rico - Tt and P2 (3) (SPAdes) | ecosystem: Environmental > Aquatic > Marine > Unclassified ...
CATCGCAACGAACACGTGCCACGCGCGTATTCGCCTTGTCATTCATGAACAGGAAACGGCCGTCATACTTGCCCTCGGTAAAGGACATGTGGACGTGGTGAAGGTCGCCATTGTCATGGATTTTCTTGCCGTTAGCTGCAAGATAGTCCTTGGTTTTTGGCAACATGTTCTCGGTCAGAATATTCAGGCTTTCATTGGTTTGTCCCCAACCGGTTGCCGAACAACGGTTGAAAACGGGTACGCGCATCAGTTCACGCATGGATGGGATACCCAGAATGCGCATTTCGCCCGTTTGGCCTGAAGACCAGAAACCGTAATACTCATCAAGCTGTCCAGGTGCGAGGCTTGCCTCTGTCCCGGTTGAAGCTTGGGCGCTGCCAACCGAAAGGGCTGTTGCAGCACCGGTTGTGCCACCGATTGCTGCCAAGCGTGCGGCACCTGCTGCGCCGGCAAAGGCAGCACCACCGGCGGCAACGCCAAATAGATCACGTCGGCTGATTCCGGGTTTGGATGTTTTGTCAGACATCATGACTTCTCCTTGAGATTTTGCTTGGTCGTCCGGGTCCGGTTCAGCGCTTTTTGTGCGCCTTCCATGCTTGCCAAGAGGCTTTCCTGCCGCTTGAGTTTTTTGATCACGACCGGACATATTTTTTCGCTTTGATACAGCACTTGGCAGTGAAGACAGTTGTGACACTCGTTCGGGTTGATTTCTCCTGTTGGGTGGATGGCTTGGACCATGCATTCATGCGCGCAGTTCTGGCAGGGACTGCCGCATTCCTTGTAGCGTTTGAGCCAGTCAAACATGCGCATACGCGCCGGAATCGCGAGGGCCGCACCCAATGGGCAGAGATATCGGCAATAGAACCGTTCGACGAAAAGCCCGGCGCCAAGAAGGACAACGGCATAAAGAACAAATGGCCATGCCCGATCAAATTTAAGGATGATGGCGGTTTTGAAGGGTTCGACCTCGGCCAGTTTTTCGGCCTGATCAATGGAGGCGAGCATGGTGCCGAACAGGCCAAGGAAGATGATGTATTTCACCGCCCACAACCGTTCGTGCAGCCCCCACGGCAGCGTCCATTGCGGCACGTGGAAGAATTTGGCAATCCGGTTGGTCAGTTCCTGAAGTGCACCGAACGGGCACAACCAGCCGCAATAGGCGCCACGACCCCAGAAAATCAGGGCAGCGGCGACCGAGAACCACAAGATGAAAGTGAGCGGATCGAGCAGGAAGGCTTCCCAGGTGAAGCCGGTCACCAGCGAATTGGTCAGCGCCATCAGGTTGACGACGGAAAGCTGTGCATTGGCATACCAGCCAAGAAACACCAGCGTGACCGTCAGGAACGAGATGCGGAACCAGAAGGTAAATTTTGCTGAACGTGTCAGAAAACCCTGAAAGAAAAACGCCGCCGTCAAGACAACAAGCATAATGCTGAGCACGACAATTTCGACAGTCTTGTCGCGCCAGATCCTTTGCCAAAGGGCGGTTTTGGCAGCTTGCTCGTCGCTGGCGATTACAGGATTGGTTGTTGTGTCAGTTTCAGACGTGATCGACGGCACCGAGGAAAGATAGTTCGCAGGCGGTTGCCAGCCGATATCAAAGGTCGTGTAAAGACGTTCAATCGCGCCGATATCACGATGAACAAGGAGCTCGATACGCCATGGCTGGGTCGGATCAAAGCTGCTTTCTGCGGGGATCTTGAATAGATCCATCTCTTTGAATTCCGGTGCGCCGTCGGCCATGATGTCGCCGACACGGCGATGGTTCCGGTCGCGGAAACGTACCGACATATCGCCCTGGATGAGCTGGATACGATCGAACAATCCGCCACGGACATACCCTGATCCCTTGAAGGAATACTGTCCGCGCGCAGTGACAAGAATGGCTTCTTCTCCGTCCTTGAGCCATGCTTTCAGATTGTTGTAGCCACGCTCGCCAAGAGTTGCCTTGCCAATGGCCGGGATGCTGACAAGCGAGACATACATGTCGATGAAGGTTTCTTCAGCAGGTGCTTCAATCGGTCGTTCAAGCGCCCGTGGGTCATCCATCGCGGCAAAGGCGTCATTCACCTGGCCGACATCAAGTGACATGCGACGAACCGTTCCATCCCCAACCAGTGTGAACCAGTCTTGCGGTGCGGTCGCATCTGCTTTGATTTCAAATTGGGGTGCATTTGCAGTCTCGGGGGCACTTAACCCACCCAGTTCTAGCGTGCGTGCAACCTTGATGCCCGAACGCAGGATCGAGTCATCAATGACCATTATGGTGACCGTCGCACCGGAAATAATGTTTAGCTCGTGATCCGAATTCTGTGTCGCGGCAACCAGATCAAATCCGATATATCCCTCGGTCAATGCCTCAATACGTTCTTCAGGAATGCCAATCAGAACAATTGGTTCGGAATGCTTGACCAGTTTGACGCCAATAATGCGGGCATTTTGGTCAATGGCGACCATCACATGGATCGGCTTGCCGGAGTAACCGGTGGTACCGACAAAATCCGAGGTGATAAAGGCCCAGCCGATTTGGTCGCCATTCTTAAGGACGGGGGCTACTGGTGCAGCATTTTCAATCTGACCATAGCCATCTGCACCCGCGACCAGTGATGCGGCGGGGACCTTGTCAATGAACTGTGCCAGTACGGGTTTGGTTTGTGCATTTGCTGGGGAAACGCACAACATCGCCGAGAGAGTAAAGACGACTACCATGACCGGAAGCCACAATAGGCTGCAGATCGGCCGGCGCAGGTGGGGTGCTGTCTGAAGACGAAGTGGGAGAGGTGGCGTATTCATGATTCAAACCTTGTGCGGAGGCGCGCGCGCCGTCGCAGGTGCAGCGTGGAATGCATCTGTGCGGTCGAATGACAGGGGAATGATCTTCAGGATGACGGTGCGGTCGAGTTTAAGTGCGCAAAGAGTGTCGGGAAGTTTGAATGCAGAGACGATCAGGCAATGCGAGCAATTCGGGCAATCGCATTCGACTGGTTCGGGAACTTTGGTTCCGTTCTGGTCGATCAAAATCGTTTTGGAGGTCTGGTCTGCACTGCAGATTGTAATAGCGATAAGGTCAGAGCCTGCAAAATGCGTCGCCGTCTGGGAAAAAGACTGACCGGCGGCTGTTCCCGTCAGAGACAGTGCGATCAGCAGAGACAGAAATGTGCGAAGCATTTTTTCCATAATGCTTCTCATATTCCATTGTGGATTCTGGATTCTTGATACTGGTCAAGCGGGAAGGAGCTGGCCCGTCAATAGATTGCAGAGGACCTGTGGATGTTGAGGATTGTTCAAGTCGTTGCTGAACCAAGTGTGACAAATAATGAACTCGTTTCATTGCGGGACGAACAAACAGCAAACGGAGCATGAATGAGGGCAGGTTCAAGACCCAAGCTGCAAACGTATCTGGTGCACTAAGTCCGCAAATATTTTCCTTGGAAAGGCACTTTGTGAGTAATGTCATCTTTTCTGTCAATTCCGCAGATTTTTGTCAGCTTATGTGTCAATCCGTGTCAACTTTTTTGGCAATTGGAAATGCCAAGTTGTTGATTTTGCTAAATGTCGAATGTCACCTTTTGTGGCACGTGACAATGATTACAGAACGTACTCACTGCTCCATCGCTCTCAAATTTCCCGCAAAAATCAGTTCGATCCGACAGCTACCCGAATTGACATAATTCGGGGTTATGACATTGTTGTTTTCAATGCGACCGAGCAGGTGTTGCAATTATTGTTTCATAGTTTTTGGAATTGACCATAAGTATAGTGGTTGTGTGCAACTGATAAAAAACAGTGCCTTATCAAAAACGGGATTGGTTGATGGCGTCTAGCCGGGATACACAAGATCGAGCCTTCGGCAATTCGCCTGAGAAGGCAGTTGTTGGAACACGTTATGAGATGACGCTCGAGCTTCCGACAGGCGAGAAGGACAAGATTCTGGTCGATGAAGAGCGTGATCTCGCAGATCGGGTTATCGACCGTCATCATCAGCGTGTTTTATTGTCCAATGGGGGAAGTGTTGATTATCAATGCCTTCCTGTTGAACAGGACATGGTTATCAAGGCGGAAACCATGTCAGGCAAACGTTTGATCATCGCGATGATTGCACTTGAGGGCGAGTATTCGATGATCCGACCTGAGGATGGCGCCGAGTTCATGTTCTCTCCCATGCAAGGACATCTGTTTGTGCATAACGGTCTTAGCACGACTTTTAAATTGCCGGGTGGGCAAAACGTTCAATCCCTGGGGTTAAGTCTCGCGGTGGATGTCTTTGAGCGCTACTTTGATAATGATGTCCCGGAAGCTTTGCAGCCACTGCTGTGCACAAATACAGACGACATCCGACCTGTCCGTTTTTCTGTAACCAATGCGATGCGCGATACATTGCTGCAGAACCTGAATATTGATGCTGCGCAGTCACTGCAACAGATCAAGATGGAGGGCATCGGGCTTTTGTATCTTGCGCTGATAGAGCAAACGTTACGCGCGCGTGGCGAAGATCAAGGCATGGTCCTGAGATGTGCGGATGTCGATAATGCGCAGCACGCTTATCAGTTGTTACAAAGCAACTTGCGCGAACCACCTAGTCTTGCCGATCTTGCACAGCGGTTTTCAACAACGGAAAAGCGTCTTAATCAGGCTTTTCGGGAGCTTTACAACGATACCGTTTTTGAGGTGTTGCGTTGCCTGCGTCTTGAGAAGGCCAAAACTCTTCTTGAAAACACCGATATGGCGATCAAGGAGGTCGCATGGGAAGTCGGCTATAACCATTCGACCAACTTCTCAACGGCTTTTAACCAGAAATATGGTGTTTCCCCGGCTGAATTCGCCAAACAGGCCAGACCGGTTGTAGTGCGTCTGCTAAAGAACGCATGAAATCAAGATTCCGTTTTTGTGGCGCGAATTTTGGCTTTCCTTTCTCCATACAATTTTGTCCCTTTCCCATACAGCCATTCCCTGTAACTGCGGCTCAGGTGTGACTAACCTGTCGAAAACATGTTCGTGCCTGCGCAAATTTTGCAGCAAAAGCAATCAGTTCGGACATGAAGGGGATGCGCAAAGGCGCATCGGGGACAGATTAAGTAGGATGGGATGCAGAATTTCTCGGTACGGCTATGTCGGGGCGTAGCCTTTTCAACTTTGCTTGCGGTCGCAGGATGTCAAACGCTTGACGGTGGTGGGACTTCGCAACTGCTTTCAGGCGGTCTAACAGCGTCGTCTCAGGAAAATGAACCATATAAAGGAAATCAGGTTCAGCTCCTTGTTTCAGAGGCATTTAGTGCCCTTGAAGACGGTGAGCTTGATTTGGCATCGCGCGCGGCCAATCTTGCGCTGAAGCTTGATATTACCAATCCACATTTGCAGTTCCTGAACGGTTATGTTTATCACCAACTTGGTGACGATGGTGATACGGCCAAATATACCCTTGCAGAGCAAGGATATCGTCAGGCCCTGAAATTTGACTCGGGCAACCTTGCAGCGCACTATCATTTGGGACTGCTCTACAAAAGTCAGCGTCACTACCAAGAGGCACAAGAGCATTTCTCTTATGTGGCGATATATCGTTCTGACAGCCCGGATGTGCTGTATAATCTCGCCGTAGCATCGTACTTTTCCCACGATGCGCAAACAGCGGATGCGGCACTTTCGCGCCTTTCAAAGATTCTTCCCGATGCTCAAAGGCGTCCTGAAATCCTCAAAGCCCGGATGATGGCACTTGCGGCGATGGATGACCGTGCTGGGGTTGATCGCCTATTGGCAAAATATGATGACGTTGCCGCTGATCAGGGTGATCTGCCGTTCATTCGTCGCCGGGTTGATAATTGGCGATCATTTTATGAAAGCGATGCTCAGGTCATTCTGGCGCAGGGTGGTTATGATCCCTATGCTGGTGGGGGCACCACTTATCAAAGCGATCCCTTTGGCGATCCATATGGAGAAGGCTCCTCTGACCCCTTTGATGCGTATGGTGATGATCCCGCGGACGCCTATGGTGTTGAAACCAGAGCGAATTCGACGGACGCATCAATGGTGGTGGTTGATGTTGTGCTGATCGGCACACAGGAAGATTTGCGTGATTCGCGCGGGGTAAACCTTCTAAACGGCTTGCAACTTCAATTTGGAGACCCCCTGACAGGGGCCCCGGCAGCCGGGATTACACGAACCAAAACACGTGACTTCCTGGGTAATGGGCTTGAGGAAAGCACCAAGACCATCACCTCGCAGATCAGCATTCCGGCGGTAAACTATTCGCTGAATATTGCCAATTCGCTGAACGCGGATAATCAGGTTCTGGCCAAGCCCAGCCTCGTTGCACAAAGTGGTAAAACGTCTGAGTTCTTTTCGGGAACGGAAATTCTTGCGGCGGCTGTTTCTGGCGGCAATGGGGACAGTGTCTCTGTTCAGAAAGAAGTTGGTGTGAAACTTGCCGTCACGCCAGAGGTTCTTCAAAACGACGACATCAGACTGCATGTGGTGGCAGAGCGTACCTTCCTGACCGACCCATCCAATTCCGTTGTGTTCGAGTTTCGACTTGATACGACAAAGACAAATGTTAATTCGACCGTAACGATGAAGTTTGGTGAAACGTTGATCCTTGGTGGATTGAGCGAGCGCGAGACATCGAAGGTTTCAGACGGTGTGCCTGTGCTCAAGGATATGCCGATCCTGAACTATCTGTTTTCCGAACGCACCGAGCGCAATTTCGAAAAATCAATCCTGATCCTGTTGACTCCGCGACGTCCACATTATGTGCGTCAGTCTGCAGAAGATCGCGAACGCATCAGCGGTCAGATGTCTGAACTGGAACAGGAGACGTCGCGGCTCGAACGTCGCCACAGTGACTGGTTTACCCCACGGCCCACGTTTGAAAACATCCTCGACAAGCTTCAGGGCAAGGCATTCTTCGACGAATTCCGAAGTGGGGACATGGAACTCAATTCATCGTTCGAAGACACCAGCGTCGAAGAAAACCTGACGGCGCTTCGCAAGCATCTTCTTGCAGAGTCGTGAACCGGATCCACCAACGGAAAGGCTTGATCATGACAAGACTTTCATACCGCATTGTTTTGGTCGTCTTGCTTGCTGGCATGATGCAGTCAATTGCGCCAATAAGCCATGCCGCGCAGGTACTTGATGACGGGATGTGGTTCACTTTGCCCGGTCAGGCACAGGACATTTCGGTGACTGCAATTGGCGAAGCCTATGCCATCTCGGTGGATGGAACCCCGCTTCGCTGGGATCCGCAAGAAGAACGGTGGCGCTCAATGTCGGGCTCATTTGCGCGCATCACCGGTGCAGCCGAGCGCCGCCCCTGGGTCATTGACGATGATGGTGATGTTTATCGCTATAACGGTCTGTGGTGGGAACGCAAAGGCAGTGATGTCGTTGATGTTGCTGGCAATGCAGGCGGCGAAATATATATCGCAAAGACGGATGGCTCCGTTCATAAATGGTTGGAACTCCGTCATAGCTGGGAAAACATAACCGGCATTGCGAGACGTCTTGCCGTCGATCCGGACGGACGCTTGTGGGCGGTCACCCCGACCAATGAAATCCGGATGCTTGATGACAAAGGGTGGCACACACTGCCCGGTCAGGCACACGACATTGCAGCAGGCGTCAATCAACGTGTGGCGAAGGTACACCCGGATGGTCGGGTAATGCTTTGGCGGAAGCGTGATCAGCGTTGGTTTCTTCTTAAGGGTGTGGATACGGCAACCGACATCGCGGTAACACGTTCGGGGGCACCGTGGGTCATATTGCAGGATCACAGCATTCTGGCAAAGGTTCGGATTGCTGTATCATCTGGCATCGAGCCGCAAGATCAAGAAACTGGTCCAGAGGGGCTAAGTGCACCGGAAGCCCGCCCGGATGACATCAAGGCGAATGATATAAAGGCGGATGAAATTACTTCTGACGCTCCATCCGCAAGTCCGCCCGCAGCACCGCTCGCGCGCGTGGAGCTGCCTCGTGCAGAGCCTGTTTCACCGCCGCCAGCAGAAACGCAAACTGCATCAAATGACCAGTCTGGTTTGGGCAATGGGCAGCGAACAGAACGACCTGTTTCTGATAATATTGCCGATGATCTGGCAGCCCGGACCTATTCCGGGACCCTGACTTTCACCGATACGCGAGACAGTGCAGACCGTGTCGCCATTGGCCGGGATGGCAGCGTTTTCGCCATTCATGGTGGCGATATATTGCGTTGGTCAAATACCAGACAACGGTTCAACGAGTTTCCCGGAAGCCTTGTTCGTCTTGCCGTCGACCCGGATGGCAATCCATGGGGTATTTCGGCTCTTGGTCGGGTTTTTCGCCATACCGGGCGCGATTGGCAGCAAGTGATTGGCCAAACAGCTGCGGATATTTCAATTGGCGCAAACGGCGATGTTGTCATTGTGAACGCACAAGGGCGCCTGTATCTAATTGAGCGTGACGGCACTGTCGCGACACCGATTGATGGTAGTGGTGTTGCGGTTGGCGTAATGCCGGATGGCAGTACTTGGACTATTGGTGAAAATGGTTTCCTGCAATATTGCGACGAAACGGGATGCAAGAATGTAAGCCAAAAAGCATCCAGTCTGGCAATTGGTTCTGATGGGACTGTCTGGATCGTAACGCCAGAAAGTTTGTTGCGCCGGTACAACTCAGATACAGCAGGCTTTGAAACCATCCGGATTACAGGTCAAACGCCCCAACGCGTGGCGGCTGGACCGCAAGGTTACCCTTGGGTGGTCACACAGGATGGTTCGGTTCTATCCAGTCAGTTCTTTGATCGCGATGAAAGTAATGATGTCCGCGTAGCGGCAACGACGTCCGAAGAAATGGACGGTCATGGCGATACAACGTCAGTCACATCAAACGCTGTCGAAGGTTTCACCTTCACCAAGAACATCCGGTTCGACAGCGTAAACACGGATGCAGCACCCTCTGGCGTCGATGTCAAGCTTGCCATTGGCAACAACAACGTCGTCTACGGTTATTCCTATTCAGGTGGTCAGACGCAATCGGGTGCAATGTTTGTGTTTGATGAACGCCGCAAAAGGTTTGTGAGTGAAACTACCGTTTTGGGAAACCAGAACGCCAATGTGCAGGATTTTGACATAGCAAGTAATGGTGATATCTGGGCCTATACCACATCTCCGTCGACCGGCCTTTTCAGAGAACGTAATAACAGCCAGCTGGAATTCACGGTCAATGGTTTGACGCCCGAAGACGTCTCGGTCGCTCCTGACGATACAGTCTACGCGATCTTTTATACCGGTGGTGATTACTGGCTGTATTCCAAAGATCCCGACAAAAGTAGCTTTTCACGGTTTAGCAACTTTAATTCCCTGTTCGACGTTTCGGTCGGGCCGGGTGACGATGTGTGGATTGTTGATCGCAATCTATATGTCCGACAATGGACGGGATCAGACTTCGAAAAGCGCCCGCGTCAGGGGCAAAAGGCCCAGGCGATCCGGGTCTCGCGAAACGGCGAAGTCTTCATCCGCAGCGTGGATAACGACGTCTATCGCTGGAATGCGACCAACAAAAGCTTTGATCTCATCAAGAACTCCAGAGCCGAAAACTTCGACGTCCAGGAAGACGGACGCATCTGGCTGAGTGTGGACAACACACCGCTCGTCAAACGGGCACGCGATTAGGAGCAAGGACATGAGCAACCAAAACAACATCTCAATGTCTGCGGACATCGGGCATTACCGACTATCCCACGCAGGGCACAGTTCCCTTTTGCGCCAAGCTGGCTGGCAAGTGATGCTTGCTATCTTCATTGTGCTGCTTGGTTTCGTTGGTTTGACGTTCTCCACTATTCCAGCCAAGGCTGAGGCGATTTGTGGTGGTCTTGATCAAAACGGACAATTGCAAGACAGCTGTACAGGGCGACCTGCCAAGTATGAAGGCAAGCCCGGTACGTCCTGTCCATCGGGGCAGTTCTATGATCTTGAAGCCTGCTGGTCCTGCCCGTCCGGTTATGCCCGTTCTGGTGACCATGTCACCACCGATACGGCATGTCACAAGATCACGGACAAGGATGTTTTTTCTGATGCCAAGCCGGCGAAACTGCTTGAAGGCGTTTCTCAGTGTCCGGCGGGAAGCTTTTTTGATCCTTATAATGGCGGGACCTGCTGGCGCTGCCCGTCGGGGTATAACCGGACGTTGTTTGACCCGGTACATTCCGACAAGGCTTGCGAGCGGGTGACTGGTTTTTTGCAATTCAGTTGGCGTAACGCGGAATTCAAAGGTGCGCAGTGTGGTGACGATAACGCTGTGTTCGATCTGATTGACGGTGGTACCTGCTGGTCTTGCGGTGATGGATATGTCCGCACCATCAATTCAGTCAAAAGCAGTCAGGCCTGTGGGCGCCCCATTTTCGAAACCGCCTCTGCCGAGAAAAAGGGCAAGGCCGGGTGCAAGCAATATGGCAATAACGCATTCTGGGACCCGAAGAATTTCGGAAGTTGTTACAGCTGTCCGGCGGGCTATACCCGATCAAAAGAGTCTGTAGATTCGCCGCGTGGTTGCCTTGCCCCATCGATTGAATGGGAAATGGCGCCGTATGTGAGCAAAGGTTTCATGCAGATGGACGGGGCGACCGAAATCGTGCTGAAACTGATCGAAGAGCGCACGGAGCTCGAGCGCATTGCGGTTAACATGGGACGTGCAATCGGGACAGACCGGACCCGATCCATCGAAGCGCTTTGGCAGGAAATTGCGCAGTTCCCCGAAGAGAACCTTGCACTGCGCTATGCGGTGCTTAATCACGTGATTACAGCTGTAAAAAGTGGCTCCGTTGCGCCAAGCAGCCCTGAGGGTCGACTTGTTCGGGAGATCGAGAGTTTTGCCAACGGCTATCGCGTCTATCTGGCGACTGAGGCCGTGAAAGCTTATGACGTCTGGCATGCTGCCCAGACCCTGAAACTCAAAAACAAGCAAGAGGCAGATACAAAAGCAGGGCGTTCGGATATGCGGTTCCTGTTCAGCGACCAGTTGCCCGTGCCGCCGAATTTCGAGCAGGTGACAAACCGTGCAGCTCTGGTCAACACAGTGGCTGCAGTTCCGACATTGGGCATGTTTTCGACAGCACTTATTCCACTTGATGATGAAACGGTTGCCGATCGAATAATCAAAGAGGCTTATCCCAATCGGACGGATGACGTTCTTGACGACTTTGATGAGATCACCAACCTGGACGATAAAATGAGAAGGGTGGGGCAGCAGGCAGATGACAGCCTGGATAATGTCCTTGGCTCTACCGATGACCTGGGCAAGGTTGCATCAAAGATCGGTCAGGAAATGGGCGAACGCGCCGATGATGCTGCACGTGTTGCGGCAAAGGCAGCGTTCAAGGCATCCAAGAAGCTCATCACCAAAATGCTTGCGGTCAGTGGTCCGCAAATCGTGATCGAGATTGCGACGGCGGTTTTGGAGGCAGAACTCAACAAGAACCTGGCAAAAGCAGATGCGCGTCCGGCACTGATGCGCGCACTTGAACACGCAAAGTCCTATAAACCAAGCTTGCGTGTCTGGCTGCAAAACAAGGATGAAGCGTCCAAGGTCTATGCATATTGGGCATTGGCAACAAGCAACGAAGTGCGCGCATCGGTAAGTGATTTGAACAAAATCGCTGTCGCGGCAACGGCAAATTATAAAGAAACCCGCTTTGCGGCCGATCCGCTCTATTACGTCTATAATGAAGGCCAATGGCATAATTTCGAGGGGCAGGCGACAGCTATCTCAGCCGGTCCAATGGGCGATGTTTGGCATATTGGTGGTGGTCAGGTCTATTGGGCTGATGCGGCTAGTGACAACAAATGGTCTGCTATTGGCGGTGGCGATACCTTCGTTGATATTGCGGCAATGCCTTCAAAAAAATCGGCCTTTGCCCTGATGGAAGGTGGGGCAATGAAGACCTATGATGGCCGGGCCTGGCGCAATGTGCCGGGCATCGGTCATGCGGTCGATGTGGCCCCGGATGGACGCAAATGGCACATCGGTGGCAGCAACAGCCTTTATGTCGCAGGCCCTGATGATTTCAGGTGGCAGCGGGTCAATGGCCCAAAAGCCAAAAAGATATCGGCAGGACCGGGCGGGATGCTTTGGGTTATCGATACCAACGACAAGCTGCACTATTTCCTGAACGATCAATGGAAGGACTTTGGCCGCAAAGCGCAAGATGTGTCGGTCAGTTCAGACGGAGCTGTCTGGATTACCAGTCTGGGTAACGAGGTCTTCCGGCTGTCCTATAACGGCCAGTGGAAGAAAGGCAATGGCGGAACCATCCATCAGGTAGATGCTGGCGAGGCGGGTACATTGTGGGCATTGCGGCCAGATAACGCGATTGTCATGTATCGACATAAATCAGCGTCGCGCCCACCAATGGCTGATCCCGGCTCGTTCATTGATTCAACCAAAACCATTGTGCAGGACAACGGGATTACGATCACGCATATCGAGGTCGACGAACCAACAGTTACCTATGTCGTGATGTCCGGTCCCAAGAAGTGGCGAGATGTCGCCGGTATCGCAAGCCAGGTCAGCATCGGCAAAAGCGGGGATATCTGGCATATCGGTGGAAATGGCTCGCTTTACATCCAACCCAAAGGACATTTGGGGTGGAAGCAGGTTCTCGCATCCGGTGTCGCACTTGTTGAAGCTGACCGGCTTGCAAACAATGCCTTTATCCTGACCACGGATGGTAAAATGTGGAACTTGGATTCCCTTGGCAAGAAAATACCGATTTCAGGCTGGGCCTCGGATATTGCCGTCGATGACGTCGGAACCAAGTGGCACATTGGCGGAAATGGCAGTGTCTATCGCATGGGCGGTAATGGCTGGGTCAGGGTTCCGGGCAATGTTTCCAGAATTGCGGCTGGTGGCGACGGGGAAGTTTGGTCAGTCGGTAGAAATAATGAAATCTACCGATTTGCTAACGACCGTTGGAACGAGATGCCTGGCTCGGCACGTGATGTGACCGTCGGCAGAGATGGGTCGGTATGGCATCTGGGCGGCCCGAACGGGGATGTCTTGTATAAATGGAACGCCAAAGATGAGAACTGGGAGGGCATTGACCAGACCAGAGCGCAGACCGTGTCGGTTGGAGCGGATGGTGACGTCTGGGTCGCCCGACCAGATGGCTCTATGACAGCCTATGATTAAGGCGTGGTGGGGTTGGAAGTCGTAATCGGCTTCCAACCCATTTCGTTGCAACTCACGATTTTCATTATAGCTTCTGGCTAGGACGACATCACTGAAACGGTTTCTCGAGTTGATTTGACCAAAATTGTCAGCTTTTTTGTCGATTCTGCAGGTTTTATCATAATTCGGGGGAATTACGCCTTTTCTCCGGACTTCTCGACAGAATCGCGTTCTACCATAAGGCATTCGACCTTGATCTGGTTTGGTGTTGCCAGAAGGCCACCAACGCTGTCGATCAGTAGTTCGGCACTGATTTCGCCCATTTCGTAGTGCGGTAGAATAAGCGTCGTGAGGGCAGGGTGCGTGTGTTGGGCGATTTCGCGGTCGTCAAAGCCGATCACAGCCACATCGTCCGGAATGCTTTTCCCCAGTTCACGCAGCGCGTCAAAACAACCAAGCGCCATCAGGTCATTGGCACAGAAAATCGCGTCTGGTGGATTATCGAGTGCCATAAGCTCATGGGTCATCGAATAACCGGTTGAGGGCTCCCAGTTGCCTGGCCGGACAAGTGCCGGATCAAACGGTATATCGTTGCTTGAAAGTGCCTGACGATATCCCTTGAGGCGGTCGCGCGAGGCGTCGACACCTTTTTGCCCGTTAATGATTGCAATACGTTTGCGACCGGCTTGTATCAGGCGTTCTGTTGCCGCCCGTCCCCCCAGCAAGTCACCTGGTAAAACAGACGGGAGGGTGCGGGTGCTGTCGTAGCAATTGACAAGCACAGTGGGTTTCTTTGACAGGATCGGGGGCAATTCCACCAGTCGGGTAAGAATTGTACCGTAAATGATCCCGATGACGTTCGAGTCTGCCAGCTGATTGACGATGCTTGCTTCGATGTTCGCATTGCCGTGGCTGACGGCGAGGCAAACATTGATCCCGTATTCCAGGGCCTTGTTGTGCGCCCCTTCGAAGGCCAGCGCCATCCAGGGATCGGTGCTGATTTCGTCTGCGATAAAGATTATGACGGATCGTGACTTGTTGCTTGGCGCAACCTGGTTTTCACGCCGAACAAGCTGATAACCAAGTTTGTTCGCAGAATCGATCACGCGCTGACGTGTGGATTCAGTCAGTTTGGCCGGGCTCCCGTTCAGGACCAGTGAGACTGTTGCCTGCGATACGCCCGCCATCGAGGCAACATCCATCATCGTCGGGCGATTTTTGCCACCGTAATGTTTCTTTTGCGACATTGAACTCGTTTTGCCTCTGGTCTTTTAGCCAACCGATATTTTGCAGTGATTGCGTCAGATGGTGCAAAAACGACCAATAGACAGCGTTTTTGCCCTTAGAGTTGAACAGGTTGGCGCACGTCTGAACCACCAAGCCGATATTGGTAATACCTTATTAAAGACGATCAAGACAAGCCGTCTGCCGCGCCTGCAGCATAATTAGTAATCATTCTTCCAGTTGAATTTATATCGGCATTCTATCCTGAGGTCACTTGACTTCATATTATTAATTAATATTATTAATTCAATAGGGAGGATAATTAATGAAAATTTTGATTACGGGTGCAGCCGGCAAGGTCGGCAAGGCATTTTTGGCGGCATTTCTTGATAACCCCAGGTATGCATCGGCCAAGGTCGTGGCGCTGTGTCATAACCGCAAGATCGAAGCGGGAGAGAGGGTAGAGGTCATTACGGGGTCTCTGTCGGATCCGGATGCGGTTGCGCACGTGATGGAGGGTGTTACCCACGTTCTTCATATGGCGGCGGTGAAGGAAAGTCCCGATCTGGTCATTGATGTTGCAATCAAGGGGATGTTCCTGCTTCTGGAAGCCGCGCGCCAGTCAACGACCCTTAAACAGTTCATTCTGATAGGTGGCGATTGCTCTGTTGGGCACATTTTCAAGGATTATCCGGCGCCAATCACAGAAACCTCCCCGCGGCAGGCTTATAGCGGCTGCTATGCGCTGACCAAGGTGCTCGAAGAGGTGATGATCGAGCAATATCAGATCCAGTATGGCCTGAATGGCACCGTTTTGCGTGCGCCCTGGATCATGGAAAAAGACGATTTCAAATATGCGCTTTCGTTTGGTCCGGACCAGTTTGGTGGCCCGGTCTGGAGCGACTTGATAAGCGCGGAAAAGGCTGTGCGCCTTGCTGAGGGCAGTTTTGTGCCGTTGATGCGCGATAAAAAGGGCGCGGCTCTTAAGCGCAACTTCGTGCATGTCGATGATCTGGTCGCTGCGTTGATGGCAGCCCTCGATCACCCTGCGGCGATGCAGGAGCTTTTCAATATATCAATGGATGAGCCGGTCGATTACGCGCAGGTCGCAGATTGCCTGGTGCGAACGCGCGATATGGAACCCGTGGAAATCCCCACACCGTTTCACAGCAACTGGCTTGATAACACCAAGGCGCGGCACGCCTTAGGTTGGCGGCCGCAAGTAGATTTCGAGGAGATGATCGAGCGGGCCTGGGCATATGAAAGAAGCCCGAGCGATCCTCGGAAAATCTGGTATCCGGGGTAATCAATTCCGGGCCAGACCAACTAGGGAGAGCTAAACGTGAAACATAAAATGTTACTAACTCTCACATCTGCGCTCATTCTTGCGACAGGTGTTGGTACTGCAAATGCCGATGGGAAAAAGACATTGGCCATTGTGGTGAAAGGCTTGGATAACCCGTTCTTCGAGCAAATCAATCTGGGTTGTCAGAAGTGGATATCGGAGAACATGGACTCTGAATATGAGTGTCTGTACACCGGGCCCGCATCCAGTGCTGATGAGGCTGGCGAGGTTCAGATCGTCGATGATCTGTTGACCCGCGGTGTTGCCGCAATCGCAATTTCGCCGTCAAATGCGCCGGCGATGGCAAATCGAATTCGTCAGATCAACCCGAATGTTCCGGTGATGACGATTGATGCCGATTTCCTGGAAAAAGATCGCGACTTGCGTGCGACCTATCTGGGGACTGACAACTATCTGATGGGTGTCAAAATGGCGCAAGAAGCCATGATGCTTAAGCCGGATGGGGGATCGGTATGTTTGCAGTTGGGGAACGTCGCGGCGGACAATATCAACGCGCGTGCTGCTGGCTTCCGCGACACGATTTCAGGGGCTAAGGGGACAGAGCGCCTTGCGAACAGCAATGGCTGGACGGAAATTGAAGGTTGTCCGGTCTTTACCAATGACCAGGTCGATCTCGCCAACCAGCAGATGGCCGACACCTTCACGGCAAATCCCGATCTTGATGCCTTTATTCTGATTGGCGGCTGGGCACAGTTCGCGCCGCAAGCCTATGCCCAGGTTACAGATCAGGTCATGGATCGCCTGAAATCCAAGGAACTGATCCTGATTGCGGGCGATACACTTCCCCCGCAAACCCAGGCATTCCGCGATGGGCGCAGTCATGCGCAGGTCGGTCAGCGTCCGTTTGAAATGGGGTATCGGGCACCTGATGTGATGATCGAACTGATCAATGGCGAAAAGGTCGATGATCCACTCTATACGGGGCTGGATGTTTGCAATCAGTCGGATCCGGGTTTTTGCGCGGATAACTAATACCAATCCTTGATGAACTGAGCCGGATTTGTTGATCAGATCCGGCTCGATTTTTATCCGGACTTACACAGGGCGGAAGACAACGTGACAAAAACAAAAATCAACTGGGGCATTCTTTCGACGGCCAATATCGGCGTGGAGAAAGTTATTCCGGCAATCAAAAAATCAGCCTCGTCGAATGTGCTGGGGATTGCATCGCGCAACGCAGGGCGATCGGCGAGAGTGGCCAATGACCTTGGAATTCAGAAGTCTTACGCGTCCTACGAGGCGTTGATTGCTGATCCGGAAATTGACGCGATTTACAACCCGTTGCCAAACCATATGCATGTCGACTGGACGCTGGCCGCAGCGCAGGCGGGTAAGCATGTGCTGTGTGAAAAGCCCATCGGGTTAAATGCGCTCGATGCAGAACGGCTACGCGCGTGTCCGAAAGATGTGTTGGTCACAGAGGCCTTTATGGTGCGCTATCACCCGCAATGGATACGTGTGCGCGAGATGGTCAGAAGCGGTGAGCTTGGTGAGGTGAGGGCGATACAGGCGGCATTCAGTTACTTTAACGATGATGGCCAGAATATCCGCAATAGGCCAGAGGCCGGCGGCGGCGCCATAATGGATGTCGGTTGCTACCCGATTACGGCGGGCCGGTTTTTGTTCGAAGACGAGCCGGTGCGCGTCATGGCCCTGATCGATCGAGATCCCGTATTCAAAACCGATCGGATGGCGAGTGTGGTTGCGGACTTTGGCGGCGGTCGGCAATTGTCATTCATGGTTTCGACGCAACTGTGCCCGTATCAGACCTTGAATGTGTTTGGCACGAAGGCACGGGCCGAAATCATGATCCCCTACAATGCGCCGGCAGACAAAGAAACTGCCCTGATTATCGATGCGGGCGAGAGCCTGGATGGCAGTCTGGCTGGCTGCGAGATCGTGCCTGCGTGTGATCAGTATACCGAACAGGCGGAAATGTTTGCGCAGGCCATTTTGACAGGAAGAGCTTTGCCATACGGCATCGAGGATTCGATTGCCTCCATGCGTGTTCTTGATGCGGTTTTTGCGAGCGAAGAGCAAAAAAACTGGGCCAATCTGTGATTAAAACCATCAACTTACACAACCGGGGGTGAAAAACGCTTGATCCAAAATTATTAATGATATTATTAATTATGATCCGCACAGATAATTTATAAATACAGTCGTGCGGATTGTTAATCGGGAGGATTAAACGCATGAAATTTGCAACAACATTCGCGACCCTCGGCCTGTCAATGGTTCTGGCCGGCGGGGCGTTCGCACAAGAAAAGCAGCAGCTTGCATTCGTGGTGAATGCTGCTTCGGACTTTTGGAAACTGGCAGAAGCAGGGGTCGAGGCCGCACAGGCAGAGCTACCCGAATATGAGCTGCAGTTCCGGTATCCTGCACAGGGAACGGCAGCACTTCAGAATGCGCTGATGGATGATTTGGTCGCCGGGGGAACGGATGCGATCATGATTTCGTCGGCCGATCCAAAGAACTCTATCGATGCGTTCAATCGCATTGCGGCCCAGGTGCCGCTCTTTACCACCGACAGTGATGCCCCACAAAGTGATCGCATCGCCTATCTTGGGTCATCCAACGTTGCCGCTGGCGTTCAGGCTGGTGAGATTGCCGTGAAAGCACTGCCAAACGGTGGAAAATGCATGGGCTTTGTCGGGTTCCTTGGTGCCGACAACGCGATTGAGCGTATCGCCGGTTTCCGTCAGGCGGTTGAAGGTAGCGGTATCGAGCTTGTCGATGTGCGTGGCGATGATGTCGACTTTGCGCGTGCGCGATCAAACGTCGATGACGTGCTTGCGGCAAATCCCGACATTGATTGCATGGTCGGGTTCTATTCCTACAATCCGCCCAAAATTTACGAAGCATTGCAGGCTGCGGGCAAATTGGGGCAGGTGACGGTTGTTGCCTTTGATGAAGACCCTGTAACGCTTGGCGCGGTTCGCGAGGGCAGCTTTGCTGGCACGGTTGTTCAGGACCCGTACCAGTGGGGTTATCAGGGAATGCACCTGATGGCGGATTATCTTGAGGGCGATATGTCGAAGGTGCCAGCAGATGGCTTGATCATCGTGCCGACCCAGGTGATCGACAAATCCAATGTCGATGAGTTCGAGGCTGTCGTTAAGGAAAGAATAGGCGGGTAATTTTCTTCCCCCTGCCTAGCGAGCGGGCGTGTGAAATCTGCGAGTGCGCCTGCTCGCACCTTTCCAACGATGTCGAATGGACATTGGGGAGCCGAATATATGAGTGCAGTGCATGGGCTTGATCTGCGACTTGAAGGCGTCACCAAGGTTTATCCCGGTGTGGTGGCCCTTAATGATGTTTCATTGCAGATCAAAGCGGGCGAAGTTGTTGGACTTCTTGGTGAAAACGGGGCCGGAAAATCGACCCTGATGAAGATTCTCGGCGGGCTGATCGCCCCGACATCCGGGAAGATCATACTTGATGGTCAGCAGTATGACGCATTTGACGTCAAACAGTCCCAACAAGCGGGTATCGCGTTTGTTCATCAGGAACTGAATGTTTTTGATAACATGGATGTTTCTGCCAACATCTTTCTGGGTCGGGAGATCGTTCGTGGGCCTCTTAGGCTGACTGATCGCAAAGCCATGAATAAAATGGCAGAGCCGCTTATTGAGCGTGTTGGCGCGCCATTCAAGCCGGACACGCCGGTTTCCACCCTGTCCTTGGCAGAACGCCAATTGCTGGAAATCGCGAAGGCGTTGTCGATGAATGCGCGGCTGGTCATCATGGATGAGCCGACATCAAGCCTTACACTTTCTGAAACCAACATGCTGCTTAAGGTCATTGCCGACCTTAAGGCGCAAGGAATTGCCGTTATCTATATTTCACATCGTCTGAGCGAGGTGGAAGAATGCGTCGACCGTGCGGTTGTCCTGCGGGATGGTCAAAATGTCGGGGTGCTTGAGCGCGATGCGGTAACGCATGATGCGATGATCCGCATGATGATCGGACGAGAGCTCAAGGCTCTTTACACACCACCTTCGGTGTCTGCGACCAAACCCGTTCTTTCCGTCAAAAACTTTGCGATCAAAAGCAAACCTGATCGCACCGCCAGTTTTGACGTGATGGCAGGTGAAATCCTTGGCGTTGCGGGCTTGATCGGGGCAGGACGCACAGACTTGGCCGAGGCGATCTTTGGCGTCGGTGACAAGCTTGGCGGGGACATTCTGATTGATGGCAAGCAGACCGAGATCAATAGCCCGGCCGATGCAATCGCAGCAGGGCTTTATCTTGTGCCGGAAGACCGCAAGCGGGCCGGATTGATCCTTGAATTTCCGACATTGGAAAATGTCACGATGGCCAACTTGCCAGCATACACATCACGCGGGCTTGTTTCCCAGAAACGTCAGATCGCTGTGGCGGAATCCCAGCGCAGTGCATTGGCGATCAAGACACATGATGTGCGCCGGGCTGCGAATGAAATGTCTGGTGGAAACCAGCAAAAAGTCGTTCTGGCAAAGTGGCTGTCCATGGATCCCAAAGTCATCATTTTCGATGAGCCGACCCGGGGAATCGATGTCGGTGCAAAAGCCGAGATTTATGGATTGATGCGATCGCTGGCCGATCGCGGAGTGGGGGTGATGATGATATCGAGCGATATGGAAGAGGTAATCGGGGTTTCAGACAGGATTGTCGTGATGAAAGACGGGCTGATTACCGGGGAATTACCGCGCTTTCGCTTTTCCGAGAGCAACGTGCTCAATCTTGCCGTCGGTAAAGTGCTGGAAGAGGCCTGAGAAATGCAAAAAAAAGATATTGGTCTTGGCATTCTGATTATCGTGGTTGGCGCAATTGTCTATATGCGCAACCCGCTTTTCCTGTCGCCCATCAACCTTGGCAATACCGCAAATCTGATCGGCCTGTTTGGCCTGTTTGCCATTGGGCAAGGGTTTGTCATCATGACCGGCGGTATTGATCTTTCCGTCGGATCGGTGATCGCACTGCTTGGTGTGTTGTTTGTCGACATGGTCGGTAAGTTCGGTGTTCCCTGGCCATTGGCTGTGGCGATCATCATAGGCCTTGGTGTTCTGATCGGGCTGGCGCACGGTATCCTGATTACACGATTTAGGCTTCAGCCATTTGTCGTTACCTTGTGCGGGCTATTGATTTATCGCGGCATCGCACGTGGATACACTGCGGAATCAACAGCAGGATTTCCTTTTGGTTCCAGTTATCCTCAGCTTGAATGGCTTACAATCGGGCGCAGTTTCGGCGTTCCGCACTCGTTCGTCGCGATGCTGATTGTAGCGGCGGTGATGTGGGTTGTGTTGCATCACACAGTTTTCGGTCGTCACCTTTGCGCGGTTGGCAAGAACGAGGAAGCCGCACGCTTTTCGGGGATAAACACCCGTTTCGTCACGGTGATGGCATATGTGATCTGTGCCGTGCTCGCATCGATTGCGGCGATATATTTCGCAATGTTCACCAAGTCCGTCCAGCCGTCTTCGCACGGTAACTTTTACGAGCTGTATGCGATTGCAGCCGCTGTATTGGGCGGGTGTTCCTTGCGCGGTGGCGAAGGTTCCGTGATCGGGATCGTTCTTGGGGCCGTGTTGCTGCAAGAACTGCAGAACCTGGTGAATTTGCTGGGCATTCCATCTTCGCTGAATTTCGCAGTGATGGGCGCTGTGATTTTGCTGGGTGTTCTGGCAGATCAGCAATTTGCAGCCTATCGCACCAGAAAAAACACCGAAAGGGCGCTGGGCTTGCTGCAAAAGCCATAAACCACAAAAGAAAACCGTCTGCTTGTTACCACATCAGGTGGATCAGCAGACATGGGGGTGTTCATGAATGTGCTTGAACTTAAAAACATATCCAAACGTTATGGCGCCATACAGGCACTTGATAGCGTGTCACTTGCCATTGCGCCGGGCGAAGTTGTCGGACTTATGGGCGATAACGGGGCGGGAAAATCCACCTTGGTCAAGGTGATTGCGGGGAACTTTGCCCCGACGTCGGGTGATATCCTTATATCCGATAAGAAAGTGGCGTTTAACAAACCGTTGGATGCACAGAAAGCCGGTATCGAGGTCGTTTATCAGGACTTGGCGATTTGCAACAATCTGAGTGCAGCGTCGAACGTGTTTTTGGGGCGTGAACCAACCCGCAGGATAGGGCCGATCAAGGTTGTGGATTATGCCTTCATGCGCAGCAAATCCGCCGAACTATTTGCGCGCTTGAAATCGGAAACCCGTCCCCGTGATCTGGTGCACAAAATGTCAGGCGGGCAGCGCCAGGCTGTTGCGATCGCACGGACCCTTTTGAGTGATGCCAAAATCGTTTTGATGGACGAGCCAACGGCTGCGATCTCTGTTCGGCAGGTGGCGGAAGTCCTCAACCTTATCCGGCAGCTTAGTGATCAGGGTATCGCCGTTGTTCTGATCAGCCACCGAATGCCCGATGTCTTTGAGGTCGCCGACAAGGTCGTTGTGCTGCGGCGCGGCGAACTTGTTGCAGACAAAAAAGCATCGCAGTCTTCGCCAGAAGAAATTACGGGCCTGATTACCGGCGCGATTGAGCACGCATGAGTGGACTTAAAAAAGGAACAATGAATATGGCAACGCCGACTCTTGCTGAAGTCATCAATCGTTCTCAGCATCATGGGCTGATCGCGCGGATCACAAGCCAGCAGATTTTTTGGGTGTTTATGGCGGCTGTCTTTGCCTGCCTTGCATTGACGATCCTTACCGACAGTTTCGCAACAGAGCGCAACCTGTTTAATGTTACCCGCAATTTTGCGTTTGTCGGGATCATTGCGCTTGGCATGACGGCGGTTATTGCATCCGGCGGGATTGATCTTTCTGTTGGCTCTACGCTGGTGATTTCCGCGATGACGGTCAGCGTCATCATGTCTGCGGGAATGCCATTTTGGCTCGGTTGTATTGCCGCACTTGGTGTCTCGCTGCTTGTCGGGGCGGTTAATGGCGTGCTGATTGCCTATGCGAAAATGCCGCCATTTGTGGTGACGCTTGGCATGCTGTCGGTCGCGCGCAGTCTGGCAATGGTGCTTTCTGATAACAAAATGATCTATGAGTTCGGGCCGGATCACGACTTTTTGCTTTGGCTTGGGGGCGGCTCAACGCTTGGTCTTCCGCATCCGTTGATCATCATGGTGATTCTGGCGTGCCTGACGGCGTTCGCGTTCAGGCATTTACGTTGGGGCCAGCATTTGTTCGCGATTGGCGGTAACGAGAACGCAGCGGTTCTGACCGGCATTCCCGTCGCGCGCATCAAAGTCAGCGTTTATATGTTTTCGGCCCTGATGGCAGGTATTACCGGGGTCCTGGAAGTTGGCTGGCTCGGAGGGGTTACGACCAATCTTGGTCAGGCCATGGAGCTGACCGTCATTGCCGCCGCGGTCATTGGCGGTGCCAATCTTGCAGGTGGCGGAGGCACTGCGTTTGGTGCCGTGGTCGGTGCATTGTTGATTGAAGTGATCCGCAACAGCCTTATTTTGCTGGGTATAAGCACATTTTGGCAGGGAACGTTTGTTGGGTCGTTCATTGTGATTGCCGTAGCGTTTGACCGTTTCAGGCAGAGAAAGTCATAGACCTGCAAAAGTACTTTGAGAGAAATGTCAGCTTCTCTGTCAATTCAGCAGCTTTTTTGTCAGCGTTTGTGGCAATCGGAAATACCAAGTAGTTGATTCTGCTGTATCTCGAATGTCACCTTTTGTGGCGCGTGAGAGCTATACCTAAGACAACGAGACTCTTGTGCCGTCAGTCGCGGACTTGGCAATTGCATGAATGACTTTTTCGAATTCGTAAGCGTGTTCGAAATCGGGGTAGGCCGGGTTGTCATCGCGGATGGCACGAAGCAGTGCGGCGGCTTCGATGACCTTGAGGTCGTTAAATCCAAGCTGATGTCCCGGTGCCGGGCAGAATTCGCCGTAGGGCGGATGTGCCGGGCCGGTCAGGATTGTGGTGAAACCCTGCTGCGCCTTGTCGCCTGAATTGCGATAAAGCTGCAACTCGTTCATGCGCTCCTGATCAAAGCAGATCATGCCCTTGGTGCCATGAACTTCCCAAGCCAGCCGGTTTTTTCGCCCCCAGGCGGAGCGCGATGTCGAAATGCTGCCCTGAGCGCCGTTGGCGAACCGCACCAAGGCAGATGCCGTATCTTCGTTTTCGACCTTGGCCCGCCCGGTTCCATCAGGGAGAGGTCGGGTGGTGTGAACAGTTTGCATATCGGCAATCAAACTGTCGATTGGTCCGGCTAGGCCATATGCCATTGATACCAGATGACATCCCATATCCCCCAATGCCCCAAGACCGGCATCGGCAAGCTTGGCCCGCCATGTCCAGGGGAGTGCCGGGTCAGCCTGATAATCCTCGTCCACCCAGCCGCGGAAATGGACGATCTCACCAATTTCACCACCCTGGATCAGCCGACAGGCGTGTGTGAATGCCGGGTTTTTGATGTAGTTGTAGCCGACCATGGTTTTGATGCCTGCTGTGCGGGCGGCATCGCGCATTTCACGCGCCTGATCCAGCGTGAGAGCCAAGGGTTTCTCGCAATAAACATGTTTGCCCGCTTTGATGGCGGCAATTGCCATTTCGAAGTGAAGCGCATTCGGCGTGGTGATCGAGACGATATCGACATCCGGATCTGAAATCAGCGATGTCCAGTCGGCTGTACTTTTGGCAAAGCCGAACTGGTCGGCCATCTGTTTGGCTTTTTCGACAGGCGTATCACATAAAACCGCAAGATGAGACTCCGGCACGTCACCCATAACAGCCCGTGCTGCGCCAAATGCCAGCGCATGCGCCTTTCCCATGAAACCTGTGCCAATCAGGCCAATACCAAGAGATTTCATTTGCCGGAACTCCTCATCTAGTCAAAATAGAATTTTTGTTCTATTTAATGGATGGTCATGGAACGTGCCGCACGTCAAGCAGAAACAAAACAAGGAAGAATAAACGCCATGAGTGATCAGACCGCACCTGTTTCGCTTGAGGAATTCAATCACCGTCTGGCTGAAATATCGGAAACCATGCCCAAAAGGTTGCGCCAATGTGCGGAGTATGTTGCGCAAAATACCGATCGCATTGCCGTTTCCACCGTTGCGGAACTCTCTGTCGGTGCAGGTGTTCAACCATCGGCCTTCATGCGGTTCTGTCAATTGATGGGGTTTTCCGGCTTTTCCGAAATGCAGAAGATGTTTCGCGAAACCTATGCGCAAAAATGGCCTGATTACGCCACCAGGCTCGAAAACCTGCGTGCGAACGGGGATGACAGTCCCAGCGCGTTGCTGGCCGAGTTTGTTGAGGCCGGGCGGTTGTCATTGGAAAATCTGGCGTCGACGGTTGACTTGGATACGCTGGAAAAAGCAGTCGATGTTCTGGCCGCTGCCCCGATGATCCATGTGGTTGGTTTTCGCCGTGCCTTTCCGGTTGCGAGTTACCTGTCCTATGCTTTTGAAAAAATGAACATTGCCGCTGTTCTGCATGACGGTGTGGGGAACCTCAACCCATATCATGCGATCCGGAAAGGGGACGTGGTAATTGCCATCACTTTTGCACCCTATTCGCAGGAAACCATTGATCTTGCCGCCTATGCGCATGGACTTGGCAATAAGGTGGTCGCGATTAGTGATGCGCTTAGCGGACCGATGCGCAAGACCGATGCGTTGATGTTGTCGGTCTCCGAAGTGGATGTCGGCGCGTTCAGGGCGCTTTCGGCGACGATCTCGTTGGCGATTGCGTTGGCGGTGTCTGTCGGGGCAAAGCGCGAGAAGCTTATTGATGGAAAATAAGTATTGAAAAACAAAAATAATGGAATAAAAATTCCATAGCGTATTCCCAAGCAGAATATGCGTATCAGCATAAACGGGTGCGAGCGACATCCGCGTGATCATCCCGAAATCATCGATCTGCAAATCGGTCTGCCAGGCCCTTACTGGCGTGTTGCAGGCAATTCGGGCGGTCATCGTAAGTCAAGGCGGGAACGCCGAAGGGAAGGAACATCGGAATGCTTAAAATAGGTTTGCTGGGCGCTGGACGCATCGGGCAGGTCCATGCGGTAAATATTGTCGCGCACCCGCAAAGTGAACTGGTCGCGGTGTCGGACAAGTTTGATGAGCCTGCTCAAAAGCTCGCGCAGATGCATGACGCTGCTGTGCGCAGCAGCGAGGACATCATTGCCGATCCGGCGATTGATGCCGTGTTGATCGCAACACCGACCGATACCCATGCGGATCTGCTGGAGGCAGTGACAGCAGCAGGTAAGGCGGTTCTGTGTGAGAAGCCGGTTGATCTTGATCTTAAGCGTGCTCTGGATTGTCTCGCGCGATGTGAACCGCACGGCAAGCCCATCATGGTTGGATTTAACCGCCGCTTTGATCCGAACTTTGCCCATCTGAAAGCAGCCTTTGATCAGGGCGAAATCGGCAAGGGGGAGCTGCTTTCGATCACTTCCTTTGATCCGGCACCTCCGCCGGTAAGCTATGTGAAGGTATCTGGCGGGATCTTCCGCGATATGGCGATCCATGATTTTGATATGGCCTGCTGGATTTATGGCGCGCTGCCCGACAAAGTCACCGCGATCGGATCAAGCATTGTCGATCCGGAGATCGGAAAGGCAGGTGACTTTGATACTGCTGTTTCGACGCTTGAGTTTTCTGGCGGGCGGATTGCCGTGATTAAAAACAGCCGTCGTGCGGCATATGGCTATGACCAGCGCATCGAGTTTCTGGGCTCGGACGGGTTGCTTGCCGCACATAACGTTCTGGAAAACACGATTGAGAAAATCACCGCGCACGGTGCAACCAAGGCCAAGCCGGAACATTTCTTCCTCGAACGCTATGCCAAGGCCTATCAAATTGAATGGAACAGTTTCATTGAAGGCGTGCAGGGGGGAGCCCCGCTTCCAGTGACCCTGAAGGACGGGATCAATGCCCTGGTCGTCGCCGAGGCCGCCGCACTTTCGGCGCGCGAGGGACGAAGCGTTGATGTCGCAAAAGAAATTCTGCCCTGATTAAACGCACCCTGATCAGGGCTTGGACATTCACCGGCGTAGCCCATCAGCTGCGCCGGTTTCCTTTTGGCGATCAGGGATCTGTGCCATGCGAGTCGCCCCGGAAACATAGAATGGTCTATGACGACTGCCTTCATTTGCAATGGCGTTATCACCCATCGCATTTGGTTCGGGGTGGGTGAGCAGCGGTTTCAGGTGGTTTGGCAGGGCCTTGGGGCTGTGACGGAGGGTTATCTTGCAGTGCAATAGAAAAAAAATGTTGATTTCGATATAAAATGGAATAAAAATTCTATTCAACGGTCTCAACGGGTCATATCAACCCACGCCGCCAGAAGCAGAAAGGTTGCACAAAGACGACTGACTGCCAGAAGAAGACATAAATTCAATGGGAAAATCCCAATATTTCAGCCGACTAGGGAGGCAACAGATGAAAAAGGCGCTTACTGCCATCGCGGCAGCAGCATTTGCATTTGCCGGTTTGTCCGCAACTGCATCCGCAGAAAACGAGAAATTCGTTCTCATCAGCCACGCACCGGATTCTGATAGCTGGTGGAACGTGATCAAAAACGCGATCAAGGTCGCGGGTGATCAGATGGGTGCGGAAGTCGAATACCGTAATCCGCCGACCGGTGACCTTGCCGATATGGCGCGGATTGTCGAACAGGCTGCTGCGACCAATCCGGATGGCATCATCGTTACCATTGCTGATTTCAACGTCCTTAAGGGGCCGATCACAGATGCCGTGGATAAGGGCATTCCGGTCATCACGATTAACTCTGGCACGCAGGAGCAGTCCGAAGAACTCGGCGCGCTGATGCATGTTGGTCAGCCGGAATATGATGCCGGTTTTGGCGCTGGTAAACGCGCCGCCGCAGCGGGTGCAAAAAGCTTTGTCTGCGTGAACCATTACATCACCAACCCGGCGTCTGTTGAACGTTGCCGTGGTTTTGCCGATGCGCTTGGTGTGGAGCTTGGCAGCCAGATGATCGATAGCGGTCAGGACCCGTCGGAAGTAAAGAACAAGGTCAGCGCGTATCTCAATACCAATCAGGATGTTGATGCTGTGCTGACACTGGGTCCAAACTCGGCCCATCCGACCCTTGCGGCCCTTCGTGATGCGGGCCTTGCTGGCGAAATCATTTTTGGCACGTTTGATCTGTCCTCCGAGATTGCCGAGGCGATCAAAGCCGGTGAAATCAACTTTGCGATTGATCAGCAGCCGTATCTTCAGGGCTACCTTCCGGTCGTCATTCTGACCAACTATGCGCGCTATAGCGTTCTGCCGTCCGGGCACATCAACTCGGGCCCCGGTTTCATTACCAAGGACAACATCGCGCAGGTCGAAAAATACGCCGGCGAATACCGTTAAGATTTCCTCCCTCCAAGGGCGTGCCTCAGGCCGCCCTTGGTACCCACCTGATAGTTAAAAGAGTGATGCCATGTCGGACGAGCGGCTCAAGCAAGTCTCAGCCATTCGCCGTGCCATGATCAGGCCCGAACTCGGTGCGATCTGCGGTACGATCCTGGTCTTTGTTTTCTTCTTTATGATTGCCGGTGACAGCGGCATGTTTTCCCCGGAAGGCATTCAGAACTGGGGTGTCGTTTCAGCCCAGTTTGCCATTATTGCAGTGGGTGCCTGCCTGTTGATGATTGCTGGTGAATTCGATCTTTCGGTCGGTTCAATGATCGGCTTTGCTGGTGTGGTGATTGCCATTCTGTCTGTTCAATGGGGCCTGCCGGTTTGGCTGTCTATTGTTGCGGCCTTCATCGTATGCACGGCACTGGGCGCCCTGAACGGATTTTTGGTGATCAAAACCGGATTGCCGAGTTTTATCGTTACCTTGGCGTTTTTATATATTTTGCGCGGCCTGACCATTTGGCTGTCTATCCTGACCACCCGTCAAACCATTATTGGCGGCGTAAAGGAAGCCGCAGAAGGCGATCCGCTTGCCTGGCTATTTGGCGGTGTCATCTTCAAGGGGGTCTTCCAGTGGCTTGGCGATATCGGCGTCATTGATACCTTTACCCGTGGTTCCCGTATCGGGCAGCCGGTTGTTGAAGGTCTTCCGATGCTGGTGATCTGGGCGCTGGCGCTGGTTGTTTTCGGTCACTGGCTTTTGACCAAAACACGCTTCGGGAACTGGATCTTTGCTTCGGGCGGTGACGCACAAGCAGCGCGTTATGTCGGTGTTCCAGTCAATCGCGTAAAAATCCTGATGTTCATGTTTACCGCATTTTGCGCGACCGTATTTGCGACCTGCCAGGTCATGGAATTTGGTTCGGCTGCGGCGGACCGTGGTTTGCTCAAGGAATTTGAGGCGATCATCTGTGTTGTCATTGGTGGGGCACTTCTGACAGGGGGCTATGGTTCGGTCATCGGTGCGGCACTTGGTGCGCTGATCTTTGGTGTTGTTCAGCAAGGGTTGTTCTTTGCTGGCGCGGAAAGTTCGCTTTTCCGGGTGTTTCTGGGCGGTATCCTGATCTTTGCTGTGATCATGAATACCTATATCCGCCGCATGATTACGGGAGAACGGTAATGAGCACGCCATTGATTGAAATGGACAATATCGAAAAGCATTTCGGACCGGTAATCGCGTTGGGCGGTGTTTCCTTTAATGTGATGGAAGGCGAGTGCCACTGTCTTCTGGGTGATAACGGTGCAGGCAAGTCGACCTTCATCAAGACCATGTCAGGCGTTCACAAGCCAACCAAGGGTGTCATGCGCGTCAGTGGTCAGGAGACCGTTTTCGACAGTCCGCGCGACGCGATGGAAGCCGGGATCGCAACTGTTTATCAGGATCTGGCGATGATTCCGCTGATGTCGGTGACGCGCAATTTCTGGATGGGGCGCGAGCCACGCAAAAGCTTTGGTCCATTCAAATGGATCGACTTCAAGCATGCCAACAAGGTCACTATGGATGAAATGGCATCCATGGGCATCAATTTGCGCGAACCGGAGCAGGCGGTTGGCACCCTTTCGGGTGGGGAGCGTCAAACTGTTGCAATCGCACGAGCGGTCTATTTCGGTGCAAAAGTATTGATCCTGGATGAGCCGACATCGGCACTTGGTGTGCGCCAGACGTCAAACGTTCTGGCGACCATTGATCGGGTGCGCAAAGCCGGAATTGGCGTCATCTTCATTACCCATAACGTGCGTCACGCCATGGCCGTAGGCGACAGGTTTACGGTTTTGAACCGCGGCCAAACCCATGGCACGGCGAAACGGGGTGAAATCAAACCCGAAGAGCTTCAAGACCTTATGGCGGGTGGTCAGGAACTGGCCGAACTCGAAGGGTCCCTTGGAGGGACGATTTAATGAAGCGGCTTGATGTCATTACGATTGGACGATCATCCGTTGACCTTTATGGCACCCAGATTGGCGGGCGTCTTGAGGACATGGCATCGTTCAAAAAATATATCGGTGGTTCTCCGACGAATATGGCGTGCGGGACTGCGCGGTTGGGGCTTAAATCTGCGCTTATTACGCGGGTTGGCGACGAGCATATGGGGCGGTTCATCCGCGAAAAGCTGATTGCCGAAGGCGTTGATGTCGAGGGTGTTATTACCGACCCTGAGCGCCTGACTGCGCTTGTGCTTTTGGGCGTGCGCGATCAGGAACAGTTCCCGTTGATTTTCTATCGCGAAAACTGTGCCGACATGGCGTTATGTGAAGACGATATCGATCCCGATTTCATCGCAAGCGCGCGTTGCGTAACGGTTACCGGGACGCACCTTTCGCATCCCAAAACGCGTGCGGCCGTTCTCAAGGCTGTTCGACTGGCCCGCGATGCTGGTGCCAAAACCGCACTCGATATCGATTACCGTCCCAATCTTTGGGGGCTGTCGGGGCATGGGGATGGCGAAAACCGTTTCATTGCATCCGACGCTGTTACCAAGGAATTGCAGGCAACGCTTCATCTGTTTGACCTGATTGTCGGCACTGAGGAAGAATTCCATATTGCCGGTGGTGTGACCGATACGCTCGAAGCACTTGAAAATGTTCGGGTGATTTCGAATGCGACGCTGGTTTGTAAACGAGGCCCAATGGGGGCTGTGGCGTTTGCTGACACAATTGGCAAAAGCCTTGATGACGGTATTTCCGGGCCGGGATTTGCGGTTGATGTGTTTAATGTTCTGGGGGCTGGCGACGGGTTCATGTCAGGCCTGTTGAAAGGCTGGCTGAGCGACGCGGATTGGGAAACGTCCCTGAAATATGCCAACGCCTGTGGTGCATTTGCGGTGTCGCGCCATGGCTGTACGCCTGCTTACCCGAGTTGGGATGAGCTGCAATTCTTCTTTGATCGCGGTATCAAAACCCCGGCACTGCGCAACGATGCAGAGTTGGAGCAAATCCACTGGTCAACCAACCGTACCGGCAGTTGGCCGGAAATGCGGGTTTTTGCATTTGATCACCGGATGCAGCTTGAAGATCTTGCCGATGATGTTGGCGTTTCGCATGACCGTATTGGTCCGTTCAAGGAACTGTGCCTGCGCGCGGTCCAGAATGTTTCCGGCGGCAGGGATGGATACGGCATCTTGTGCGATCGCCGACTGGGGCGCGATGCCCTTTATGCGGCGGCGGGTACCGGGCTTTGGATCGGGCGACCGGTTGAACTTCCGGGGTCGCGTCCGCTTGAACTTGAAATCGGTCCTGATCTTGGTACGGAACTGGCCGAATGGCCGCTGGAGCATGTGGTCAAGGTTTTGTGTTTCTATCATCCCGATGATGATGATGTGACCAGGGCCGATCAGGAAGCAACCATCATTCGGCTTGCCAATGCAGCACGCGGCAATGGCTTGGAATTCCTTCTGGAAGTTATTCCATCAAAGGTTCGCGACTGTGATGATGAAACAACGGCCAAGGTGATCAGGCGTTTCTATGAAATCGGCGTTTATCCCGATTGGTGGAAACTTGAACCGATGAAGTCGGATGCGGCGTGGCGTAATGCCTGTGACGCGATTGCCCAAAATGATCCCTATTGCCGGGGGATCGTCGTGCTTGGTCTTGATGCGCCAGAAGCGGAGCTTGTGGAAAGCTTCGAGGTTGCGGCGCGCTTTAACATGGTCAAAGGCTTTGCTGTCGGACGCACGATTTTCATCGATGTTGCGCGTGACTGGATGCAAGGTACCATGACAGATGATCAGGCCGTTACATCAATGGCCCAAAAATATCGTGCCCTGTGTGATACGTGGGACGTGGCACGCAAAAAATCGGGAGGAGCGGCATGAAAACCGTTCGATTAACCGCCGCCCAAGCAATGGTGCGGTATCTGAGTGTACAGCGCAATCACGACGGCGAAGGCTTTTTCGGGGGCTGCTGGGCCATTTTCGGTCATGGTAATGTCGCCGGAATAGGCGAAGCCCTTCATGGTGCAGGTGACAGCTTTCCGACATGGCGTGGCCATAACGAACAAAGCATGGCCCACGCGGCAATTGCCTATGCCAAGGCATCCAATCGCAAACGTGCCATGGCTGTCACGACATCAATCGGGCCGGGTGCGACCAACATGGTGACGGCTGCGGCACTGGCGCATGTCAATCGCTTGCCCGTTCTGTTTATCCCCGGCGATATCTTTGCCAATCGCGCGCCGGATCCGGTGTTGCAACAGGTCGAAGATTTTGGTGACGGTACAATTTCGGCCAATGACTGCTTCAAACCGGTCAGTCGGTATTTTGATCGTATTACCCGCCCGGAACAGCTTTTGACAGCATTGCCACGCGCAATGGCGGTTCTGACAGATCCGGCTGATTGTGGCCCGGTGACCCTGGCATTTTGTCAGGATGTGCAGGCAGAGGCCTATGATTGGCCGGAAAGTTTCTTTGCGCCAAAGACATGGAAAGACCTGCGTCCACGTGCGGATATTCAACAGATTGAAGACGCGATTGGTGCGATCAGATCGGCGAAAAAACCGATGATCATTGCTGGCGGTGGCGTGCATTATGCCGGGGCATGTGATGATTTGTGCAAATTTGCCCATCGTCACAATATTCCGGTGGCCGAAACGCAGGCCGGGAAATCGGCTTTGCCGTGGGACGATGATCTGAATATGGGATCAATTGGCGTTACCGGGGCAAGTAGCGCCAATGCCATCGCCGAGGAAGCCGATCTGATCATTGCGGTTGGCACACGGCTTCAGGATTTCACGACGGGCAGCTGGGCGCTGTTTAAGAATCCTGATCGTCGTATTCTTTCGATCAATGTGGCGGCTTATGATGCGCGCAAACATGACGCGATTTCAGTCGTTGGCGATGCCAAGATTACGTTGGCTGAATTGACCAATGGTTTGAGCGATTATCGTGCAGGTAACGTCGACCCGGCACTCAAGAAAAGCTGGATCAAGGCTGTTGATGATGTCACTGCGACACCGACAGGAAATACGCTCCCGACTGATGCGCAGGTGATTGGTGCGGTTCAGCGCAGCACAGACGAAAATGCGATTGTTGTTTGTGCTGCCGGTGGTCTTCCGGGTGAACTTCACAAGCTTTGGAAAGCAGCCCGGCCCAATGGCTATCACGTTGAATATGGTTTCTCGTGCATGGGATACGAGATCGCCGGTGGGCTTGGTGTCAAGATGGCCTGCCCGGATCGCGAAGTTGTCGTGATGGTCGGCGATGGGTCCTACATGATGATGAATTCCGAGTTGGCGACCAGTGTAATGCTCGGGCACAAGATCATCACCGTGATCCTTGATAACCGGGGCTTTGGCTGTATCAACCGTTTGCAGATGGCAACCGGCGGGGAAAGCTTTAACAACCTTCTTGATACCGCGCGTCACGCGGTGCCCTCGGCAATTGATTTTGCCGCGCATGCCGGTGCGATGGGGGCGGTTGCCGAAAAGGTATCGTCGATCACCGAGCTTGAAGACGCAATGGTGCGCGCCAAAGAGGCCGATCGATCCTACGTCATTGTGATTGACACTGATCCGTTGCCAAGCACGGAGGCCGGTGGTCATTGGTGGGATGTCGCCGTGCCGAAAGTATCGGTTCGCCCAAGCGTCAACGAAGCCAGAAAAAATTACGAAGCCGCGCTGAAAAAGCAGCGCCCGGGAGATTAAGATAATGATCCTTTACGGTACCAACCCGATCGCCTGGTCCAATGATGATGACCAAACCCTTGGTGCAGACATCAGTCTTGAGACCTGCTTGTCGGAGGCGGGAAAGATAGGCTTTGACGGCATTGAAAAAGGCCACAAGATGCCGACCGAGCCAGCGGCACTGAAAGCTGCCCTTGCGCCACATGGCCTTGAATTCATTTCAGGTTGGCATTCGCTTAATCTTCTGACCCATTCGGTCGAGGACGAGAAAAAGGCCATTCAACCGCATCTGGGTCTTCTGAAGGCGATGGGATGCAAGGTTTGCATTGTCTGTGAAACGTCCAACGCCATTCACGGTAATGATAACGCAGCCCTTAATAACAGCCCGGTTCTCCATGCCGACCATTGGGCCAAGTTCGGTGCGGATGTCGAAAAAATCGCCGCCTATTGTGCCGATCAGGGCATTGATCTGGTCTACCACCATCACATGGGTACGATTGTCGAAACGGCTGATGAAATTCATGCCTTCATGGCCAATACAGGCCCAAAGACCAAGCTTTTGCTTGATACCGGGCATGCCTGGTTTGGCGGGGCTGATCCGGAAGAACTCGCTGTGCGGTACATGAACCGGGTTGGTCATATCCATTGTAAGAATGTGCGTCCGGCAGTCAGCAAACAGGTTCGTGAAGAGGGGCTTAGTTTCCTTGAAGGTGTCCGCCGGGGTGTGTTTACCGTGCCCGGCGATCATGAAGGCGCCGTAGCGTTTGAACCGGTTTTGAAAATTGCCGGTGACCACGACTATTCCGGTTGGCTTGTGATCGAGGCCGAACAGGACCCGAACGTGCGCAACCCGTTTGAATATCAGTCGCTGGGACTGAAATCGCTGCGCGACATGGCACGGAAAACCGGACTGGATAAAGGAGACGCCTGATGGCAGATCTGCTCAGAAAGCCGAATGGAACCACCGGGAAGGTCCACGATATCACGACTGATAGTGCCAATTGGGGTTATGTCGGGTTTGGGTTGTATCACCTGAAACCCGGCGAAACTGCCCAGGAAGCAACCGGCGACCGAGAAGTCATTCTGGTTCTGGTCGAAGGCAAGGCACAGATTTCGGTTGATGATCAGGATTTCGGTAAACTTGGCAAACGCATGAGCGTGTTTGAGCGTATTCCGCCAGCCTGTGTCTATGCGCCCAATGATGCCAACTGGAAGGCTGTTGCGACGACGGATTGTACGCTTGCGATTTGTACCGCACCCGGCAAGGGAAATTACCCTGCACGCGTAATCGAAAACATCGAGCTCGTAGAACGTGGCAAAGGGGCGAATACCCGATATATCCACCCGATTGCGATGGAAGAAAAAGACATCGCCGATAGCCTTCTGGTGACCGAGGTCTTTACGCCGCAAGGTAACTGGTCAAGCTATCCGCCGCACCGCCATGACGAGGATAACTATCCCGACATGACCTATCTTGAGGAAACATACTACCATCGCCTCAATCCCAGACAGGGATTTGGTTTCCAGCGGGTCTTTACCGAAGATGGTGAACTTGATGAAACCATGGCGGTGTCAGACGGTGATGTTGTGCTGGTGCCCAAAGGACATCATCCGTGTGGCAGTCCGTATGGCTATGAGATGTATTACCTTAATGTCATGGCGGGGCCGATGCGCAAATGGCGGTTCCAGAACCACCCGGACCATGACTGGATATTCCAGCGCGATAGCAAGTGAAGCCCTTGTTTAATCCAGGACCCAACAAGGCGCACAATTGCAACATGGTGACACGCCTTGCGGTGCATGTTGTCATGGCTGTGCTTAGCTTGCTTGTGGTGTTCTGGGTTAGTGCCGCTCTTTCTTCGTCGTCGTTGCTCAGCTCCAACATTCTGAGCGAGGTGACCGAAGTTTCCCCGATTACGGGCATGGCCTGTCGGACATGGCTCTTTAGAGGGCTGCCTGAATACAAGCAAACTGAACGAGGAAGCCCTGAAAACGCGGGGCTCTTCAACACCATGCGGATGGTCGTATTAAAACCGGATCTTGATTTCGGGTGAGGTTTGATGTCACCTCGCTCTACATTGCAACAGCCACCAGTGGTCTTAGTCCTCGGGGGGCTGAATAACCTTCAACTGCTCGCTTTGGCGATTAGTTTCGACAAAGCCGCAGGACGTTCATGCCCTGTTGGGTGAAGAACTGTATCTGTTTGCTGATCGCCAATCCGGTATCAGGTATTTCGCCGTGTTTGTCGTTAGAGAGACTCATGCTGATAAGGGTTGCATCCCGGCGGGCCAGGGCAAGGATATCGGGTGCCACGTCATTGTCGTGGAAGATGATATCGGCTGTTTCGATGTTGCCGGCAACGCCATGCGGGATGTCATAGGCGCTATCGGCGCTGATCGTGACCTGCAAGGATTGGCCGGACGGCACGGTTGCGCTGCTGCCTTGCGGGACAAAAGTGCAGAGTTCATGTGCGAGGTCATCGGGCGTGACTTTGCCGGTGTTGTTCGCGCGCAAGGCGTTTTGGAAAAACCGGGTCCAGAAGCGCTGTCGTGATAGGCTGTCGCTTAAATGTGCGGCCACGGTTTCGCGGGCATCACGGGCGATTTTGGCAATGTTTGACAAGGTTGCCGGGAACACGGTTTCAAGTCGTTGCCGTAACATGCGCGCCAGTGCCGGAGCGCAGGCACCCGTCGAAATCGTGATCATGATCGGGGCGCGATCAAGAATGGCGGGCACAATGAAATCGCAGTGCGCGGTCTTGTCGACGACATTCAGCAGGATGTTGCGTCGTTTGGTTGCGGCCTCGACCCGCTTGGTCAGGTGGGGATTGTCCGTCGCGTCAAACACCATGATTGCCCCGTTAATCATGGTATCGACAAACGGGGCGCGTTCCCATGTGATCTGACCGGTATTGTGCATGTTTGCAACATCATCGCACACTTCAGGCGCGATTACCGTGATGTCGGCGTGACTGCGCAGCAGAAGGCGGAGCTTGCCCGCGGCAACCTCGCCGCCCCCAAGCACAACAACCCTCTTACCCTGCACTTTCACAAATGCCGGGAAGTAGGCGAATTTTTCGTCTGGCTGATCGGTGGTTGCCCGAGATGCCGTGGTGTTCAGAATGCTATTCTGCGGCGCGCGGTAATACGTCATCGAGAATCTCCTTTATCTCCGGCACGCAGGATCCGCATCCTGTTCCGGCCTGAAGCAGGCGGCCGATATCGGTCGCCGTCACGGCATTCTGTTCAGAGATGGCTGTGCTGATTGCCGCCAAACCGACCGAGAAGCACGAACAAATCAGGCGATCATTGATCGCCCCGGCATCGGGCATCCGCCCGGCCAAAAGCGCGTTGCGTTCAACCGGCGCGATGGCATCCGCACCAAACAGGTTTGAAACCCAGTCACGACCAAGTGCCGGGCGATCCGGGCCGACAAATAGCGCCCCGGTAATGCGATCACCCTCCAGACGGGCAAACCTATGGACACCCTTGTTGGCGTCGGAATATTCGATAATCTGTTCGTCGTTCTTGTTCGCGACAATCGGGAGCAGGGATTTAAACAGGATCGGTTCATCACCAGCGATTTCGTAAACCATACTGCCCGGTCCGGTCGCACCGACCCAGTAGGGTAGTTTGGAAAGATCAACCGGTGTGCTTGAAAACAGCAATCCCTGCCATTTGGCGCTAAACGGTTCGAGGGTAATTGGAATATGCTTGCTTTCGGGTTGGCCGGAGTGGGGGTCAACATTGGGGGGCTGTAGTCGACCAATCCCACCCGCGGCCGAGAAGACATCGTTCCAGTGCATCGGAACGAAAACCTGTCTTGGTGTTTGTGCATCCGTAATTGCCACCCGCATCAATGCAGTGCCATGCGGGCTTTTGATCCGGGCGATCCCGCCATCAGAAAGGCCGTAAAGCGCAGCATCCTTTGGGTGAAGTTCAAGCAACGGTTCGGGGCGATGCGCGCTGAGCCGGGCGGCAGTGCCCGTGCGCGTCATGGTGTGCCATTGATCGCGGTAACGGCCGCTATTGGCAATCAGCGGGTATTCCCGGCTGGTTTGAGATTGCGGGCCGCTGTGGGTAAGGCCAAGCATCTTGGCGCGCCCACTTGAAGTGGTGAAGATGCCGTCGCCATAAAGACGGGTCGCACCATTCGCAGGCTGAGATTTGCGCGAGGCCGGCCATTGAAACGGTGCCATGCTGTCATAGGCTGATTTTCTGGCCTTGTGCCATGCGCCGATATCAAAAGCACGTGTGCCATCATTTTCGAATTCCGACAGGGCGGCGTGCTCGGCAAAGATGTCGCTTGGGTCCTTGTATTTGAATGCCTTGGCAAAGCCCATGGCCTTGGCGACTTCGGACATGATCCACCAGTCTGGCTTTGCACTGCCAAGTGGTTCACGGAACGGGCGTTGGCGCGAAATGCGGCGTTCGGAATTGGTGACCGTGCCCGACTTTTCGGCCCAACCAGCAGCGGGGAGTTTGATGTCGGCATGGCGCAATGTATCGGTATCGTTCACCACGTCCGAAACAATCACAAGCGGACAGCGCGACAGCGCAAGCCGGACGCGATCGGCATCCGGAAGGCTGACGGCCGGGTTGGTTGCCATGATCCAGACAGCCTTGATTTCACCGCGTTCAATGGCGCGGAACATATCAACGGCCTTGTATCCTTCGCCCTGTTCAAGAACATCGGATTTCCAGAACCGGCGCACGCGGTCCACATCAATCGGGTCATTGGGGTTCATATGGGCGGCCAACTGATTGGCAAGACCGCCGACTTCGCGTCCGCCCATGGCATTGGGCTGGCCGGTGACGGAAAACGGGCTTGAGCCCGGTTTCCCGACGCGGCCTGTTGCCAGATGGCAATTCAGGATCGAATTGACCTTGTTCGATCCGCTTGAAGACTGGTTTACCCCTTGCGAGAACACGGTGACGGTGCGTTCAAAGGCAGCAAACCAGTTAAAGAACGTTTCCAGTTTTCCCAGACCCGAGCCTAGTTCATCAGCGCTTTCATGGGTGTTGAGCCCGCATTTTTCTGCGGTTGTCTCGATATCGGGGCAGTCAGCACGTGCTTCTGCCACGGCGTGTTCGTAGCCGGTCACATGACGGGCCACGTAACGAAGATCGGTATTGCGGGTTTGATCAAGCCAGGCCAGCAAACCGTTAAACAGGGCAACGTCGCTGCCCGGTTTGATCGGCAGGTGGAGATCGGCAATATCGCAACTTGCCGTCCGCCTGGGATCAATCACGACGATCTTTGTGCCGTGCTTTTCCTTGGCCGCACGCAGGCGCTGGTTCAGCACCGGGTGACACCATGCCAGATTTGATCCGGTCAGAATGACCAGGTCGGCGATTTCAAGATCCTCATAACAGCCCGGTACAACATCCGCACCAAATGCCCGCTTATGTCCCACCACGGTCGAAGCCATACACAGCCGGGAATTGGTATCGATATGCGGTGATCCGATATAGCCTTTGATCAGCTTGTTGGCGACATAGTAGTCCTCGGTCAGAAGCTGACCCGAGACATAAAATGCCACCGATTTCGGACCATGCTGCTCGATGGTATTGCGCAGGCGCTTTGCCGTTTCGCCAATGGCATCATTCCATGCGACCTGATTGCCATCGACTTCCGGTTCCAGCAGGCGAATATCGCGCTGTTCCTCAGCCATGATGGTGTCGATCAGCGCGGCACCCTTGGAACATATCCGCCCGAAATTGGCCGGATGATCCGGATCACCGCCGACCGCCCATCCATCACGGGTTGGCGAAATGATCAGGCCACAGCCAACGCCGCAATAGGGGCAGGTTGTTTTGACCTCATCCCGCATGGCGCAATCCAGCTTGCAGTTCGGTCAGACCCACACGCACAATACCGTCGATGACCTTGCATTCCACCTTGGCAGCACAGCCGTCATCCGGCCCCTGTGCCTCGCCGGTTTCAAGCGAGAACACCATGTTATGCAACGGACAGGTCACGAAATGACCATGGACGATGCCCTGTGCCAGCGGCCCTTGTTTGTGCGGGCAGCGGTCCAGCAATGCATAGATCTGATCATCAAGCGTTCTGAAAATCGCAATGCGATCTGTTTCAGTTTGAAGGGTGCGTGCCCCTTGCTGCGGGATGTTGGCAGCGGGCCCGACTTCTACCCATGTCAGAGTGTTGCACATCTGTCTTACTCCGCTGCGACCATCGAAAGGGGGGTGAATTCGTGCGCGTCAACGCCTTCGGATGCGCGTTCTGCCCATGGATCAATCTGCGCTGTTTTCTGACTGATCATGAAGCGTTCGAACAGCGCCTTGCGGTTGGCTTCGTCATCGACGACCCGTTCCTGAACATGTTTCAGGCCAACCCGTTCGATCCAGGGTGCCGTGCGTTCAAGGTAACGGGCCTCTTCGCGGTAAAGCTGAATGAAGGCGCCGCAATATTCCTTGACCTCGTCATCGGTGGTGACCTTGCATAGAAGATCTGTCGCACGGACATGAATGCCACCATTGCCACCAACATGCAGGTCCCAACCACCATCGGTGGCCACAACGCCGAAATCCTTGATGGTTGCTTCGGCGCAGTTACGCGGGCAGCCCGATACGGCCATTTTGAACTTGTGGGGCATCCAGGATCCCCAGGTCATTTTTTCGAGTTCGACAGCCATGCCCATCGACATCTGGGTGCCAAAGCGACACCATTCCTGCCCGACGCAGCTTTTGACCGTTCTAAGCGATTTGCCATAGGCATGACCCGATACCATGCCCGCCGCATTCAGATCGGCCCAGACAGCCGGCAGGTCTTCTTTTTTGACCCCCAAAAGGTCAATGCGCTGACCACCGGTGACTTTGACGGTGGGGATTTCAAACTTGTCGGCAACATCGGCAATGGCACGCAATTCGCGCGGGTTGGTCAAGCCACCCCACATGCGCGGAATGACCGAATAGGTGCCGTCTTTCTGGATGTTGGCGTGAATGCGTTCGTTGATAAAGCGCGACGCACCGTGATCGACATATTCGCCCGGCCACGCCGCCAGCAAATAATAGTTCAATGCCGGGCGGCAAACATGGCAGCCATCAGATGACTTCCATTCCAGTTCCTGCATGACAGCGGGCATGGATTTCAGGTTTTTGGCAATGATCAGGCGACGGACACTGTCATGATCATGATCGGTGCAGGTGCAGATCGGCTTGACCGTCGCGGCCTGATAATCCCCGCCAAGGGTAGCGGCCAACAGGTTTTCGACAAGGCCCGAACAGGACCCGCAGGATGCCGATGCCTTGGTGTGGCCTTTGACCTCATCAAGGGTGGTCAGGCTCTTTTCATTGATCGCGGCAACGATCGATCCTTTGCAAACGCCGTTACAGCCACAAATCTCTGCATCGTCTGGCAGGGCTGCAACGGCATCAAGAGGGTTTCCGGCAGATCCCCCTGCAAATGCCTGACCAAAGGCAAGTGTGTCTCGCAGTTCGGTGACATCTTCGCCGTCTTTCATCAGCTGGAAATACCAGCCGCCATCGGATGTGTCGCCATACAGGACCGCACCCTTGATCTTGCCGTCTTCAAGGACGATGCGCTTGTAAACGCCGCGACCGGCATCGCGGAAAACGATTTCCTCTGTCTCGCCGCCGCCGGAAAAATCACCAGCCGAAAAGACATCAACACCCGTCACCTTAAGCTTGGTCGAAGTCACCGAACCGGTATAGCCATCGGTTTCGATTTCGACCATGTGATCGGCGAGTGATTTGGCCATTTCAAACAGCGGAGCGACCAGGCCATAACATTGACCGCGATGCTGAACACATTCGCCAACGGCAAAGATCGCCGGATCACTGGTGGTCATGACATCGTCAACCACGATGCCGCGTTCGACTGCAACACCCGCGTCTGCGGCAAGGCGCCCATTGGGGCGAATGCCAACAGCCATAACCACCAGATCAGCCGGGATCATGCGTCCGTCTTTAAGGCGAACGCCGGTAACATTTTCGCTGCCAACGATTTCGGCGGTATCGGCCTCGGTAATCACCGTGATGCCGCGACGTTCCAGTTCTTGCGCCAGAAGATAACCTGCCGACGGGTCAAGCTGGCGTTCCATAACATGGCCTGCCAGATGCAAAACCGTGACATCCATGCCGCGCGATTGCAGGCCCACGGCTGCTTCAAGGCCCAGAAGGCCGCCGCCGATGACGACTGCCGGGCCGCCCTTGGCTGCTGCGCCAAGCATGGTGTCGACATCATCGACATCACGGAAGGTGACAACGCCATCAAGCTTGTGACCGGGAACCGGGATGATGATCGGATCAGAGCCGGTTGCCAGCAAAAGCTGGTCATACTCGGTTTCGGTTCCGCTTTTGGAAATCACCACTTTGCGGTCGCGGTCGATCTTGACCACCGGGTCGCCGGAATAAAGATGGATGTTGTTTTCGGTGTACCATTCCGGGGTGTTGATCACGATCTCGTCGAAATTCTTTTCGCCAGACAACAGTGGCGACAGCATGATGCGGTTATAGTTCACGCGTGGCTCGGCACCGAAAACGGTGATGTCATATTTGTCTGGTGCGCGGTTCAGGATTTCTTCAACGGTCCGCATGCCGGCCATGCCGTTGCCGATGACAACCAGGCGGGCTTTGGCGGTTCGTAATGCAGCAGTGACGTGGTTCATTTGTCTCTGGCTCCTCGTCGCGGGATGCGAATTGGCACAAAAAAAACGCCCGATGCGGCCTGCCCTCAAAAGAGGCATTTCGCAACGGACGTCGTTATCCGGTGAACCCGTCTTTGGATTCTTTATATATACAATCGGCTTTTTCGCCGGAGCCGCAGGCGACACTGCCCGCGCTCTTGCGTCAATGTATTCAAGTGCCGTGCCAGAATTGAAGATTGAGAGAATTATCTTTTAACAAACTGAAAATATTGATGAAAAGGTTTGCTCGGCAGATTGACGAATTTGGCTGGGTTTACCAGAATGATTAAAAAATAATCATCAACAAAAGTGAGTGGTTTAAATTTGTGCAAAAAATAGTCATTTTGGCAGGCTAAAAAACATCCTGTGCAGATGCGGTCGTCAAATTATGATTATTTTCAATCATTTGATGGAATTGTCCCGCATCGCGGAAGAACTGGCGCGGTGTTTGCAATACCGGTTTCGTGTGAGCAGCTTTGACGAAAGCATGCCCAATGACGGGTGGCTCACAGTTCTTCGTCCAACGGCGGACGATCAGACGTTTGGAACAGCAGCGCGATGAGCGCGCAGTCTTTCCGATACGAATGACGGGCCGCCTGCGGACATCTTCCAGATGAAGCATGAGGCCCATGGGGAAAAACCGTCGGTCGTACAAAGCAAACATCAAGCTCTGCGCGACCTAAACGAAGGGCTTCAATGTTATGGAAATCAAGAACAAGGCTACACGCATAAATCTATTCAGTCTCAAGACTGTCCAGATGCGTACTTTTCACCTCACCTGGCTTTCATTTTTCCTGTGCTTCTTTGGCTGGTTCGGGATCGCACCGCTGATGCCGCTGGTGCGCGATGATCTGGGTCTTAGCAAAAGCGAAATCGGCAGTACCATCATTGCCTCGGTCGCGATTACGGTTCTGGTCCGGCTTTTGATCGGACCGCTTTGCGACAAGATCGGCCCGCGCAAGACCTATACCGGTCTTCTGGTGCTGGGGTCGCTTCCGGTCATGCTGATTGGTCTTGCTGACAGCTATGAAACCTTCCTGCTTGCTCGTTTGGCCATTGGTTCCATCGGGGCATCCTTTGTCATCACGCAGTATCATACCTCCATGATGTTTGCGCCAAACGTTGTCGGTACCGCCAATGCCACGACGGCGGGCTGGGGTAACCTTGGCGGTGGCGTGACCCAGATGGTCATGCCAGCAATCCTTGCGATGGTTCTTGGTTTTGGCGTGGCTGAAACCATGGGCTGGCGCCTGGCGATGGTGTTCCCGGGTGCGATCATGCTGGTTGTTGCCGTGCTGTACTGGGTCTTCACCACCGATTGCCCGGAAGGCAACTATGCCGATATGCGCAAAAGTGGCGCGCTTAAGCCGGAAGACGATACTGCCGGTGCCGCCAAGGGCATGATGGCAGCCGTTTCCGATTACCGTGTCTGGGCATTGTTCCTGGTGTATGCCGCCTGCTTTGGTGTCGAACTGACGATCAACAACATTGCAGCGATCTATTTCTTCGACAAGTTTGAACTTTCATTGGCAACCGCTGGCATGATTGCCGGTCTGTTTGGTTTGATGAACATCTTTGCCCGTACGCTGGGCGGTGTGTTCTCGGACAAATTTGCTGCCAAGGGTGGCCTTTCGGGTCGTGTGAAATTCCTGTTCATGGCACTGTTCATCGAAGGTGTCGCACTTGTTGCCTTCTCGCAGATGGAGGCACTGGTTGTGGCGGTTTCGGTGATGATCGTCTTCTCGCTGTTTGTTCAGATGTCAGAAGGTGCGACCTTCGGGATTGTGCCGTTCGTCAACCGCAAGGCGCTTGGCTCCGTTGCCGGTATTGTCGGTGCGGGCGGTAATGCCGGTGCGGTCGCAGCGGGTTTCCTGTTCAAGTCCGAAGCACTTACTTATCAGGAAGGTCTTCTGTATCTCGGTTTGGCTGTGATCATCTGCTCGTTTGCAGCTTTGGCGGTGCGTTTCTCGGCGGAAACCCAGGCTGAAGAAAAGGCGCGTTTCGATGCGGCACAGTCAGAACGTTTCGGGACTTCGGGTACAGCGCAGCCGGTTCCGGCTGAATAAGATACGCTGTTTGATATGATCTTCTCGGGATGCGGTTCCGACCGCATCCCGAAACCAATAATCCGGACCCGTAAACGGGACGGAGCATATAAAAAATATCTCAGAGAGGCGCAGCCATTGCAGGCTGTCAGGGAGTTAGGGTTAGTTGGTGAAGCTGGAAGAGTTCAATATTCTGGTGATTGACGAAAATCCGGACCGCGCGGCGATTGTCGAACGTGGTCTGGTTGAAAGTGGCTATACCCGCGTGGCCCGTATCGGTACGTCCCACAATCTGGTCGAACGAATTCAGGCGTTGGCACCAGACATCATCATCATCGATCTTGAAAACCCCGACCGCGATACGCTTGAACAGATGTTTCAGGTGTCGCGCGCCATTGCGCGCCCGATTGCGATGTTCGTTGATCAAAGTGACGCATCCATGATCCACGAGGCGGTGTCGGCAGGCGTCAGTGCCTATGTGGTTGATGGCCTGCGTCAGGACCGCATTCGCCCGATTGTCGAAATGGCGATTTCGCGGTTCAACGTCTTTGATCAGCTGCGCCGCGAACGTGATGAAGCGCAGGCGAAGCTCAATGAACGCAAGCTGATTGAACGGGCCAAGGGCATCCTGATGAAAGAAAAAGGTCTGTCCGAAGAAGATTCTTATGCGCTGCTGCGCAAAAACGCCATGAAGCAAAATCGCAAGATTTATGAAATCGCGCAAAGCGTCATCACGGCGTTTCAGTTGGAGTTTTGATGGATGGCTAACAAGGTTCGTCTTGGTTTTGTTCCACTGGTCGATTGTGCCATTCCGGTGGTGGCGAGTGCCATGGGGTTTGCCCAGCAGGAAGATATCGATCTGGAACTGGTCCGTGAAATGTCATGGGCAGCCATTCGTGACAAGCTTTCCTTTGGCATGTTTGAAGCAGCCCACCTTTTGGCGGGAATTCCGATCGCCGCACGGCTTGGGCTTGGCGGACTGCCGGTTCAGAACATCGTCGTGCCGATGGCGTTGGGCCGTGGTGGTAATGCGATTACGGTATCAACCCAGCTTTATCAGCGCATGTTGGAGGCCGACCCGAATGCGATGCTTGGCCCGCGCGGGCGGTCGGCAAGGGCGCTTAAAAAGGTCATTGATGAAGACAAGGCCGAAGGACGGCCGATCCTGTCCTTTGCCACCGTGTTTCCGTTCTCAAGCCATAACTATGAGCTTCGCTACTGGATGGCGGCAGCCGGTATTGATCCGGACATGGATGTGAATATCGGCGTGATCGCGCCGCCGCGGATGTTTGACAGTCTGCGCAATGGTTGGGTGGATGGTTATTGCGTTGGCGAACCATGGAACCAGCGCGCGGTGTTTCACGGTGACGGCGTGATTGTTGCGCTTAAGGACGATATCTGGTCACGAAGCCCGGAGAAGGTTCTTGGTCTGCGGGAAGACTGGGCGCAAAGCAATCCGGAACTTGTTTCTGCACTTGTGCGTGCACTTGTCCGGGCTGCTGAATGGGCAGACCAGCCGGGGAACCGCGTTGAGTTGGCCCATATACTGTCTGAGGAGGCCAATGTTGGTGCGCCGTTCGAAGTGCTTAAGGCATCGCTGAGCGGTAAGCCGGTGTTACGTCCGGGTGAGCCGCCCATCGATCTGCCTGACCGCCACGTTTTTTACCGCTACACCGCGACTTTCCCGTGGTTGTCACAGGGCCGCTGGATTGGCGAACAAATGAAGCGTTGGCGACAAATTCCCCAAGACACGGATCTTAAGGCCGTCATTCCCGATGTCTTCCGACCGGACCTTTATCGAGCGGCAGTTGCCGGGCTGGATGTTCTGGTTCCGCAGGATGACTGGCGCGTCGAAGGTGCCGCAGATGCACCGGATCGATCACTTGTCGGGATGGATCAATTCCTTGATGACACGATTTTCAAGGCAGAGTTCTGAGCCCAAAGGTGGGTTTTTCGCCCTGAAAATCTTATGAATGCCGCTGATCTGTTCAGGGTGCAAAATTGTGCCGGGCGTAGAACCGGTTGAGTTCGTTTTGCGTTGGGGCCTGTCCGCAGAATGTTTCGACATAGCCTGGAATACGTGCCATGCGCACGGCCAGGTCTTCGTTTGCTTTCATCGAGATATAACCGATTTGGACAAGATAGATCGCACGGGCCCGGACATCGGCCATGCGTTCATCCTGTCCGAAATGGATGAACAGTTTGGCAAGCGCATCAAGGCGTTGGTGATCGGCTTTTTCAATTTCGGCCCTGACATCATCGGACTGCATCGACCAGCTGCGTACGGCAAATTCAAGACGCGAGTCAAACAGGTCGGGCATCAGCCAGCAATCGATGATGTTCAGCATCGCCTCCGAGACGGTCTCGGCATAGGCCTCTGTCTGTTTGATCAGATTGCCGGTGTTTTTTTCGCGCCACAGATCAAGCAGGGCACCCAACAACTCCTTCCGGTCCTTGAAAAACCAATAGAAGCTGGTGCGTGACAGGTTCAGGCGCTTTGCCAATGGCTGGATCTTCACACCATCGACACCGGTTTCAAGCAGGGCGTCGTAGGCCGCGTTCAGCCAGACCTCGGCCGATCCGCGCCAGCCGCTATTTTGTCCGGCGATATCTTCAATCTGTTCTTCCATGGACGTTTCCTTAGCAAACTGCCCGGATCGCGACAAGCAGAGTGTACATGAATGTATCTAAAATATACATCAGTAAACTTAAAATTGACATATCTGTACATTTCTGAATATCGTCATGGACAGAGAGTCCAAACCCGGAGCCCCGCACATGTCCAACGACCCGCTTCTTCAGCCTTATCAGCTTAAACATCTGACCCTGCGCAACCGCATCATGATGACGTCGCACGAACCGGCCTATCCCGAAGACGGCATGCCAAAGGATCGCTATCGCGCCTATCATGTGGAACGCGCCAAGGGCGGTGTTGCCATGACGATGACCGCGGGGTCGGCTGCGGTGTCAAAGGACAGCCCGCCGGTCTTTAACAACCTTCTGGTTTGGAAGGATGAAGTCGTTCCGTGGATGAAGGACCTGACCGACGCGGTGCATGAACAGGGTGCCGCGGTTATGATCCAGCTGACCCATCTTGGCCGTCGCACACGCTGGGACAAGGCAAACTGGTTGCCAGTGGTATCCCCATCGCACAAGCGTGAAGCCGCCCACCGGGCCTTCCCGAAGAAGATGGAAGACTGGGATATCGAACGCATCATCAAGGATTATGCCGATGCGGCCGAACGCATGAAGGCGGGCGGTATGGACGGGATCGAGCTTCAGGCCTATGGCCATCTGATGGATCAGTTCTGGTCGCCGCTGACCAACGAGCTTGATGGACCTTATGGTGGCAGCATCGATAATCGCCTGCGGTTCACCTTTGATGTTCTGACTGAAATTCGCAAGCGGGTTGGGCCCGACTTTATTGTTGGTGTGCGTTATACCGGTGATGAAGACCTTGAGGGTGGTTTGACCAAGGAAGATGGCCTGTCGATTTCCAAGCGTCTTAAAGACAGTGGCATGGTCGATTTCCTCAATGTCATTCGCGGGCATATCGATACTGATGCGGGCCTTACCGATGTGATCCCGATCCAGGGCATGGCGAACTCGCCGCATCTGGATTTTGCCGGTGAAATTCGCGCGGCCACCGATTTCCCGACATTCCATGCCGCGAAAATCCCGGACGTTGCAACCGCACGCCATGCGATTGCATCGGGTAAGGTCGATATGGTTGGCATGACGCGTGCACACATCACCGATCCGCATATTGTCCGCAAGATCATTGAAAAGCGCGAAGATGAAATCCGCCCGTGTGTCGGGGCGAACTATTGCCTTGATCGCATTTATCAGGGCGGCTCGGCCTATTGCATCCATAACGCTGCCACCGGGCGTGAGCTTTCGATGCCCCAAATCATCGAGGCGGCAGAAACCCGCAAGAAGGTCGTGATTGTCGGATCCGGCCCGGCCGGGATGGAGGCCGCCCGTGTTGCCGGCGAACGTGGGCATGAAGTTGTTGTCTATGAAGCCGCCCCAAATCCCGGCGGGCAGATCCGCCTGACCGCACAGAACGAACGCCGCCGCGAAATGATCAGCATCATTGAATGGCGCATGGCCGAATGCACCCGTCTTGGCGTGAATTTCCATTTCAACACCTGGGCCGAGGCCGACACGATTACGGCCGAAAACCCCGATGTCGTCATCATCGCCACCGGCGGCATGCCCGATACCGAAGTCCTGTCAAAGGGCAATGATCTGGTGGTGTCGACCTGGGATATCATTTCAGGTGACGTCAAGCCGGGGACCAATGTTCTGGTTTATGACGATGCCGGGGATCATGCCGGTTTGCAGGCAGCCGAACTGATTGCCAAATCAGGGGCCAAGGTCGAAATCATGACCCCGGATCGGTCATTCGCGCCCGAAGTCATGGCGATGAACCTTGTGCCCTATATGCGCAGCATGCAGAAACTTGATACCACCTTTACGGTGACCTATCGCCTTGAAGCGGTCGAAAAACAGGGCAATCAACTCATTGCGCATGTCGGCAGTGACTATGGCGGGGTTGTCAAGCAACGCATTGTTGATCAGATCGTGGTCAACCACGGCACCATTCCACTTGATGATATCTATTTTGATCTCAAGCCCGGCTCATCGAACCATGGTGAAATGTCGCATGACGACCTTCTGGCCGGAAAGCCGCAATCGGTCGTGCGCAATCCCGACGGGACCTATCAGCTGTTCCGGATCGGGGATGCGGTATCGGCACGCAATACCCATGCGGCGATCTATGATGCATTGCGTTTGTTAAAAGACGTCTGATGTGTACGGCAAGCGTGGCAGTGTGTCGCGCTTGCCGTTTCCCGCTATCTCAGGCGGCATCGATCAGCCAGTCGACAAATATGCGGGCCTTTTCGGATGCGCGCGGATGGACGCGCAGATAAAATCCCATGGGGGATGGGATTTCGTCAGGCACAAGTTTGATCAGGCGCCCGTCTTCAAGCAGCGGCCCCACCAGTTCGTCCCAGCCAAGCACCGCACCCACATCATCCTGTGCGGCCTGTAATGCAATCGTGTAATTGTTGAGCTTGAAGCTGCGGCCCTTTGGGGCCGGGCGTCCCAATGCACGGAACCAGTCGGTCCATGTTGTCCAGTCCGTTTCCTCGTTATGCAGGTGGATCAGGGGCGCACGCAAAAGATCATCAATCGTTTCGATGTTTTGTTCTGCCTTGAAGGCCGGTGTGCCGATGGCGGCCACCCGATCCTGAAACAGTTTATAATATCCGTCCGCCCCATCATCGGGGTTGCTGTAATGGATGCTGAGATCGCAATACCCCGTCATGCCCGGCACATCCGAGACAATTTGCGACACCGTGATACTGGGATGAATTTTCCAGAAGGCAGCAACTTTTGGCGTAAGCCAAAGTGAACTGACCGCCGTTGTTGTTCGAATTGTGACATCAACCGTTTCGGGTTGATCGCGCAATTGGATGACCGTATCGGAAATGGTTTCAAAGCCCCGTTGCAGGGCGACGAGAAGGAAGGCGCCTTTCTCGGTTAGCTCCACCGCTCGGTTGCGGCGAATGAAAAGGGCGCTGCCAATATCGGCCTCAAGCGCCTTGATCTGATGGCTTACAGCCGCTGGCGTCACGTTCAATTCCGCAGCCGCATCCTTGAAACTCATGTTGCGACCAGCTGCCTCAAAGCAGATCAGGGCATTTATCGAAGACAGATCATATGGGCGGGCCAAGAGCCTCTCCTTAAAACAATATAGGGTAACTTATGTGAGCTTTTCAGATTAGGTGAGCTAAACCAAGATGAAAATTAATGCCGTTGTAAATCGTGGCATGAAGTTCACACTTTTGGTTGCTTCTAACCATCAAGAAACGGATTTCCGCCATGCCCGTTATGTCGCATTCAGTTCAAGAACTTTTGGCACGTCGCGTTCCCGGCTATTCGTTGGAACAACCGTTCTATATGGACCCGGCGATCTTTGCGTTGGACCTTGAAACCATTCATTACAAGCAATGGCTGTTTGCGATCCCGGCATGTGAGATTCCCAAGGCAGGCGATTACGTCATCTATGAGGTGGGCACTTATTCCGTTGTGATCGTACGCGGCAATGATCAGGTGGTACGCGCCTTCCACAATTCGTGTCGCCATCGCGGGTCGGTTCTGTGCAAAACCAAGAAGGGCCGAAACCCACGGCTGGTATGCCCTTATCATCAATGGACCTACGACCTTGATGGCAAGTTGCTTTGGGCCCGCGATATGGGACCGGATTTCGACACTTCAAAGTTCGGGTTAAGCGCCGTTCATTGTCGGGTGATCAGTGGTCTGGTCTATATCTGTTTGGCCGAAAATGCCCCGGATATTGAACCGTTTGCCAATGCCGCAGAGCGATATCTTGCGCCGCATGATCTTGAAAATTCCAAGGTCGCGTTTGAAAGCACGATTATCGAAAACGCCAACTGGAAGCTGGTCTGGGAGAATAACCGTGAATGCTACCACTGCGGGGGGAATCACCCGTCGCTTTGCCGGACATTCCCGGAAGATGCACGTGCGATTGGCAGTACAGCAGATGGTGTGGTGGCAAGCGTACTTGATGATCACGTCGCACGGTGCGAGGCGGTTGATGCGCCATCGGCCTATCAGATTTCTGAAACCGGGGAATGGCGACTGGTGCGTGTGCCGCTGCTGGGCGAAGCTGAAAGCTACACGCTTGATACCAAGGCCGCAGTCAATCTGCCGAACTCAAGCATCCCTTTCAAGAATGCCGGATCGCTTTTGAAGTTCCATTACCCTTCAACCTGGAACCATTTCTTGTCCGATCATGCGCTTGTATTCCGGGTAACCCCAATCAGCCCGACGGAAACCGAAGTCTGCACCAAATGGCTTGTGCATAAGGACGCAGTTGAAGGCCGTGACTATGATCTTAAGCGTCTGACGGAAGTCTGGCTTTCGACCAACGCCGAAGACAAGGAAGTGGTCGAAAACAATCAGCGCGGCATTGCCACACCGGCCTACAGGGTTGGCCCGTATTCCGAAATCCAGGAAGCCGGCGTTGCCCAGTTTGGCAACTGGTACGCGAAAATGCTGGCTGACGGACTTTCGCAAACCAGTTTGGTCGCGGCGGAGTAGGGCGATGTCGGTACTTGAGAAACCAAAACTTGCCTTCTGGTCGGACTCTGAGGAACTCGAATGTGTTTCGTTCCTGCCAGAAGCCCCCAATGTCATGACTTTTTGTTTCCAGTCGGTGTCTGGTGCCTTGTTCAGTTATGACCCCGGGCAGTTTTTGACATTGGAACTGCCAGTTGCGGGCGGGCCGCTTTATCGGACCTACACAATCTCGTCCTCGCCATCGCGCCCAACGTCGCTGACGGTGACGGTCAAGGCGCAACCGGGGTCGGTTGGTACGCGCTGGATGCTTGATCATTTGCGACCGGGCATGCGCATTCGTGCCAAGGGGCCGTCCGGCAGTTTTTCACTCGTGAACCACCCGGCTGACAAATACCTGTTCATTTCGGCAGGGTCGGGCATCACCCCGATGATGTCGATGACGACCTATTTGTATGATGCCGGGCGTGATCCCGACATTGTCTTTGTCAATTGCGCAAGGCGCCCGTCCGAAATCATCTTTCGCGAACGCCTTGAACACAGCGCATCGCGGATCAACGGCATTGCCTTGAAGTGGGTGGTCGAGGAAGAAGACCCCTACAAGCCATGGACCGGGTATCTTGGCACCTTCAATCAGTTGATGCTGGGCCTGATGGCGCAGGATTACCTTGAACGTGAAGTGTTTTGCTGCGGGCCGGAGCCGTTCATGCAGGCCGTGCGCGAAGTGCTTGTCGGACTTGGCTATGACATGGACCGCTATCATCAGGAAAGCTTCCATGCGCCGACACCAGACGTTGAACATGTGCCTGACGATGTTGTCCCGGACGAGGAAAGCAAGGCTGTAATCGAATTCACTGCATCCGGCATCACCGCCAATTGCACACAAACTGATACCGTTCTTGCCGCGGCCCGTAACGCCGGGCTTGTGATCCCGTCAGGTTGTTCTATGGGGATTTGCGGAACCTGCAAGGTGCGCAAGACAGAGGGCCAAGTTCACATGGTCCATAATGGCGGGATTACCGATGATGATATCGAGGAGGGATATATTCTGGCCTGCTGTTCAAATCCGATTGGGCAGGTCACCATCGATGCCTGATCAGGGCAAGGCCGTTGGCACAGTATTTCTGTATTCCGTCGGGTTCATGCCGATTTCAGCCTTGAAGGCATGAATGAAGTGCGATGCGTCACAAAAGCCGGTGCTCAGCGCAATCTGGGTCGTGGTTTTGTTAGGTTCAGCAAGTAGCTTTTTGGCGGCATCAATCCGGATGCGCAGTGCCGCGCGAGATGGTGAAATGCCGATGTCGGTGTGAAACGCGCGTTCAAGTTTGCGGCGCGTTACGCCCAGTTTTTCGGCCAGTTTGGCGATTGTTTCGGGCGACTCAATATTCTGGCGCATGCGTAGAAGCGCCTTTTTGACCAGCGGTTCATGGGCGACCAGATCGGTTTGAAAGCCCGGTTGCGGGTTTTCGCCGGTCATGGCCTCGTTGATGATCATGATGCTAAGGCTTTTGGTCGCAGCTGTGCGCCCGATATGCTTTTCCACCACCCAGGCGGCCAGATGGGCCGCGCCATGCCCGCCCGAGCAGGTCAGGCGATCACGATCGACGACAAAGATCTGATCGGAAACCGGTTGGGCGGCTTCGAACCGTTCAACAAACTCGTCATGGTGAAACCAACTGACACAGCAACGGTATCCCTCAAGAAGCCCCGCCTCATAAAGCGCAAAAACCCCTGTGCACAGGCCAATCAGGCTTTTGCCGCGGGCCGCAGCGGCCTTGAGATAGCCAATGCAATCAGATGAAAACCCGCCTTGTTCTTGAATAAGACCCCCGACAACCACGATATAGTCGTAGTCACCGGCATTGCGAAGGCGCGTGTCGGGCTGCACCTTGACCCCGCAACTCGAACGCACCGGGTTCATGGTATCAGACAGCACTGTCCAGTCGCAGTGAATGGGCCGCGAACGGTCCGCTTCGTCGGCCGACAGACGCAAAACATCGACAAAGCTTGCAAACGCTGTCAGCGTGAAATTATCCGCCAGCAGAAAGGCAACGCGAAGGCGCTTTTTTGCAAGGGGTTTGCCATGGTCAGAGCCAGGGGTCGAAAAAGAGTTCATGGCAAAAATATACAATGAATTTGTCGCAATTATCCAGTCCGCAAACCAAGGACATTGATAGAGTTCCGGCAATGGTAAATCGGGGGATCGTATAATCATGACCCATTTTTCTGCGCTATCGCTTATCAAGAACGCCCTTAGCGGCCAAAAAAACTGGGAGCCGCAATGGCCCGACAGTGAACCGAAGGCCGAGTACGATGTCATCATCGTCGGCGCGGGTGGTCATGGTCTTGGTGCGGCCTACTATCTGGCCAAGGAACACGGCATCACCAATGTCGCGGTGATCGATAAGGGTTGGCTTGGCGGTGGCAACACCGGCCGTAACACCACGATCATTCGTTCGAACTACCTCTACGATGAAAGTGCGAAGCTTTATGACCACGCGCTTGATCTGTGGGATGGGCTGAGCCAGGAACTGAACTATAACGTCATGTATTCGCAGCGCGGCGTTCTGATGCTTGCGCATAACGTTCATGATGTTCAAAGCTTCCAGCGCCACGTACATGCCAACCGTTTGAATGGTGTGGATAACGTCTGGCTGTCCAAGGAAGAAGCCAAGGAATTCTGCCCGCCGCTCGATATCTCGCCAAATGCGCGCTATCCGGTCGTCGGTGCTGCCCTTCAGCGTCGCGCAGGCACGGCCCGCCACGATGCGGTGGCATGGGGTTATGCCCGTGGGGCTGCTGCACGTGGTGTTGATATCATTCAGAACTGTCCGGTAACCGCCATTCGCCGTGGCCCGGATGGTCGTGTGACCGGCGTTGAAACGGCCAAGGGCTTTATCGGCGCGAAAAAGGTTGCTGTTTCGGCGGCTGGTCATACCTCGGTCGTGATGGATACGGCGGGTGTACGCATGCCGCTTGAAAGCTATCCGCTGCAGGCGCTGGTGTCCGAGCCGATCAAGCCGATCTTTCCCTGTGTTGTCATGTCCAACAGCGTGCACGCCTATATCAGCCAGTCTGACAAGGGTGAACTCGTTATTGGTTCGGGCACCGACCAGTATACCAGCTATTCCCAGCGTGGTGGTTTGCCGCTGATCGAGCACACGGTTGCTGCGATCTGCGAGATTTTCCCGATCTTCAACCGCATGCGCATGCTGCGCAAATGGGGTGGCATTGTTGATGTGACCCCGGACCGTTCGGCCATCCTTGGCAAGACGCCGGTGCCGGGTCTTTATGTCAATTGTGGCTGGGGTACCGGTGGGTTCAAGGCAACCCCGGGCGCCGCCCATACACTGGCATGGACCGTGGCAAAGGATGATCCCCATCCGGCCAACGCGCCCTTCACCCTTGAACGTTTCAGCACCGGTCGTCTGATTGACGAAGCCGCTGCTGCCGCTGTTGCGCACTAAGGAGACCGGACATGCTTCTGATCCATTGCCCCTATTGCAATCAGACCCTGCCGGAGGCGGAATTTACCTATGCTGGTGAAGCCCATATCGCACGTCCGGCCGACCCATCGTCGGTCAGTGATGAGGAATGGCGCGATTTCCTGTTTATCCGCACCAATGTGAAGGGCCCGCATTATGAACGCTGGCGCCATTTCCATGGCTGCGGTCGGTACTTCAACGCTGTGCGTGACACTGTCAGTGACCGGTTCCTGATCACCTATAAAACCGATGATCCCCGTCCTGAACTGTCCAAATTGTTGGAGAAATCGAAATGAGCAGCTTCCGCGTTTCCGGGCGTGGTCGCGTCGATCACACCCAACCCATTCAGTTCACCTTTGACGGCAAGAAAATCAAAGGTTTCAAAGGTGATACCGTGGCATCGGCCCTGCTGGCCAATGGCATCCACCTGATGGGTCGTTCGTTCAAATATCACCGCCCGCGCGGTGCCGTAACCGCCGGTTCCGAAGAGCCGAACGCACTGGTCGGTACCCGCCGTGGCCCCGGCCGGTTCGAGCCGAACACCCGTGCCACCGTTCAGGAAATCTGGGACGGCCTGCAGGTCAACAGCCAGAACCGTTATCCCAGCCTGTCCTTTGACATTGGCGCGATCAATGACAAGGCCTACATGCTGTTTTCCGCAGGGTTCTATTACAAGACCTTCATGTGGCCGAAATCCTTCTGGGACAAGGTCTATGAGCCGTTCATTCGTGCGGCCGCCGGTCTTGGCGTTTCGCCGACCGAACCGGATCCGGATCACTATGCATCGCGTTACCTGCATACCGATGTGTTGATCATTGGTGCCGGTCCTGCCGGTCTTGCTGCTGCCCTTACGGCGGCGCGTGCCGGATCGCAAGTGACCCTTGTTGATGAAAACCCCGAAGCGGGTGGTTCGCTTCTGTCTGAGCCGTCGGCAATGATTGAAGATGTGCCAGCATGGGATTGGGTTGCCAAAACCGTGGCCGAGCTCAAAGAGCTTGGCGTCAAGGTCATGACCCGCACGACCGCGATTGGCTATTACCACCAGAACATGGTTGGTCTGTGTGAAAAGCTGACCGACCATCTTGCCAGCCCGGATGCGGAAACGCCGCGCGAACGTATGTGGCGCGTCCGTGCCAAGCAGGTTGTTCTGGCGCAAGGTGCACTTGAAAAGCCACTGGTCTTTGATGGCAACGATCGCCCGGGCGTGATGCTGGCCGGTTCCGCCCAGACATACCTGAACCGGTATGGCGTGCGGGTTGGTGACAAGGCTGTCATCCTCACCAGTCACGACAGTGCATGGTATGCGGCCTTTGATCTGGCCGATGCTGGCACCACCATTGCCGCGATTGTTGATACCCGCGCTGAACCGAATGCCGATCTGATTGCCGAGGCCACCAAGCGTGGCATTCGCATCATGGCCGGTCATACCGTGACCGGGACCGAAGGCCGCCTGCGTGTCAAATCGGTTCGCGTCAACCCGGTGACCGGATCATCGGTCGGTCCGGCTGAACTGATCGGCTGTGACTGCCTGCTGATGTCGGGGGGCTGGACGCCATCGCTTCACTTGTTCTCGCACACCAAGGGAACGCTGAAGTGGGATGAGGATCGCCAAACCTTCCTGCCTGATCACAAGGCAGAGGAATGCGAAATCGCCGGTGCAGGTCGCGGCTTGTGGGGCATCGAAGCCGTCCTGAATGACGGGGCGGAAATGGGCGCGGCTGCGGTCAAAAGCCTTGGCAAGAAGGCCAAGGCGGCGACATATGCCGTTGCCAATGATCGTCCGGGAACAGGTGTCAGCCACAAGGAACTGCCGACCGATCTGGATGCAGGCAAGGCCCGTGCCTTTGTCGATTACCAGAATGACGTGACGGCCAAGGATCTGCGTCTTGCGGTTCGTGAAGGCATGCGTTCAATCGAACATGTCAAACGCTACACCACCAACGGCATGGCAACCGATCAGGGCAAGATGTCAAACATCAACGGCCTGAATATTGCCTCTGACGCACTGGGTGTGCCGCAGCCGAAAGTCGGTCTGACGACCTTCCGCCCGCCTTACACCCCGACGACCTTCGGGGCGTTTTGTGGCTATCACAAGGGCAGTCACTTCGAAGTGACGCGTAAAACCCCGATTGACAGCTGGGCCGAAGAAAACGGTGCGGCCTATGAGCCGGTCAGCCTGTGGCGCCGTGCATGGTATTTCCCGAAAGACGGCGAAGACATGCATGCAGCTGTTTCGCGCGAATGTCGTGCGACGCGCGCAAGTGTTGGCATCTTTGATGCATCGACCCTTGGCAAGATCGAGGTGGTAGGCCCTGATGCGGTTGAATTCATGAACCGCATGTACACCAACCCCTGGACCAAGCTTGCACCGGGTCGGGCGCGTTATGGCCTGCTTCTGGGCGATGACGGGTTTATTCGTGATGACGGTGTCATTGGCCGTCTGGCGGATGACCGCTTCCATGTTACCACTACGACCGGTGGTGCGGCGCGTGTTCTGAACATGATGGAAGACTACCTTCAGACCGAATGGCCGGACCTTAATGTCTGGCTGACCTCAACGACCGAGCAGTGGGCGACCATTGCGCTGAACGGTCCGAACGCACGTAAGGTGCTTGAGCCGTTTGTCGAAGGTCTGGATATGTCAGATGAAGCTTTCCCGCACATGTCGGTTGCCGAGTGCCGCGTTGGTGGCTTCCCAGCCCGTTTGTTCCGCATCAGCTTCACCGGTGAAGTCGGCTTTGAGGTCAACGTCCCGGCCCATGCCGGTCGCGCCCTTTGGGAAATGCTGTTTGAGGCTGGCAAGAAATACGATATCTGCGCCTATGGGACGGAGACCATGCACGTACTGCGGGCCGAGAAGGGCTATATCATTGTCGGTCAGGACACCGATGGCACTGTCACCCCGCATGATGCCGGGCTCAGCTGGGCAATCGGTAAAATGAAACCAGATTTCGTCGGCAAGCGTGGTCTGGAACGTCCGGACCTTGTCGCCGAAGGCCGCAAGCAGCTGATTGGTCTTTTGACCGAAGATGGCAAAACCAAGCTTGAAGAAGGTGCGCAGATCGTTCTTGATCCGAACCAGCCCAAGCCGATGAAAATGGTCGGTCATGTGACATCCAGCTATCACAGCGATGCCGCAGGTCGCCCGATTGCCATGGCGTTGCTTGAAGACGGTTTCAATCGCATGGGTGAAACCATTTACATTCCGATGCCTGATCGTGTGATCAAGGCGCAAGTCACCGGGACCGTGTTTTACGATCCCGAAGGCGAACGGTTGAAACTCTAGGCGGGGAACAGAAAAATGACGGTACTTACACACGCATTTACGCCAGGTCCGATCGTTGCTTCCGGGCCGGTCAAGCTGACCCTGATGGCACCGGTTGCCCGTTTCTCGCTGCGTTTGCGGGCGGCCAATATTCCGGCCGTATCCAAGGCGATTGGTGTTGATCTTGCAACCACAGTCGGCGCACGTGCGGCCAACGGCACGACTGAGGCCATCTGCCTTGGTCCGGATGAATGGCTGATCATTGCCAAGCCGGATGATGCGGAAACAGTGACCAAGGCGTGCACGGATGTGTATGCTTCTGCGACCCACAGCCTGACCGAGGTGTCGGCCCGCGAAGTCACGGTCCGGATCGAAGGCGAACGTGCGAGCGAGTTGCTGACCATCGGTTGCCCGCGCGACATTGACAGCATCCCGGTGGGCGGTGGTTGCCGTACGGTGATTGACGGTGTCACGGTTGTTCTTTGGCGGGATGCTGAGCAAAGTTTCCGCATGGATATTTGGCGTTCGTTCGCCCTGCACATCATTGATCTGCTGTGCACCGGCTGCAAGGAATTCGCGGCAGAATAATCTGCATTGGGGCGGGGATTTGGCGATTGCCATCCCCGCCCTTATTGTGTCCGGGGAAACGTATTGGGTTGAATGTGGTTTCCTGGCGATGTGAAACTGCGCATCAACTTGTCTCAGGTGATTGAGGCGGTTAGTCTTTGCTGCACACGCAGCCATCGAAAGACGCCCCAATGATACGTTCCGTCCTTGCTCTTCTTGATATCCGTCCCGCCTATACGGCCATATTGGCAGAACGCCACGATCTGCATCGTTATGACCTGCTTGCGGACAAGCAGAAATTTCTTGATGAAATGGGCGATCAGATCAGAGCTGTTGTGACATCCGCACGGTTTGGTGTTCCGGAAGACTTGCTGGCGCAACTACCGAACCTTGAAGTCATTACAAGCTTTGGCGTTGGGCATGATGTCTTTGACCTGAAGGCACTGCGTGACCGCGGTATTCGTCTTTCGACCACACCCGACGTTCTGACCGATGATGTTGCCGACACGGCGATCATGTTGATGCATGCCACCTTGCGACAGCTTGTTTTGGGCGACGACTGGGTGCGCAGCGGAAAGTGGGCGGCAAAAGGTCCGATGGCACTGACCAGAAGTGTGCGCGGCAAGAAGCTTGGCATTGTCGGGCTGGGCCGGATCGGACAGGCAATCGCATCACGCGCAGTGCCAAGCGGGGTAGAGGTTGGCTATTTCGGGCGCAGCAAGAAGGATGTCGAGTACCGGTTCTTTGATGATCTGGCGGCACTCGCGACATGGTCGGATATTTTGGTGTTGTCCTGTCCCGGTGGGGCCGCGACCAACGGGATCGTCAATGAAGCGGTGCTTGAATCCCTTGGCAAAGATGGTGTTTTGATCAATATCGCACGGGGGTCGGTGATTGATGAACCGGCTTTGATCCGGGCTTTGCAGCAAGGGGTGGTTGCCGGCGCGGGCCTTGATGTGTTTGAAAATGAACCGGACATCGATCCGGCATTTGCTAAGCTTGATAACGTTGTGCTGTATCCGCATCTGGCGAGTGGAACGGTGGAAACCCGCGATGCCATGGGCCAACTGGTTGTTGATAATCTTGATGCCTGGGACGAACGCCGAGAATTGATCACACCGCTTGTTTAGTTGTTTGTTTGATCTGCCAGTCGGACAGCTTGAAACAGGCTTGTGTCAACGTGTCACTGTGCCATTCTGTCGCCCATCTATTTTCCTGTTATCGAGGCCACCCCATGACTTTCAAGCCCCAGCACCAAGCCCCAACAGACGCCGCCCAGCGACGCGCGATTAAGCCGGTCGTTGTTTATCCCAACGGAACTCTGCCCGAGCCTGACTTTGCGACGCTCGCCGAGTTCAAGGCATCGATGAAGAAAGTGAACGAGGTTGTCGTTCCGCCACGCGATGCGCGCACGTTTCATGTGCCCAAGGGATACTTTTTCCGCATTGTCAGTGTCGATGGGCCACAGGTCGGTGATTTGAACCTTTGGAATGCAAATGACCTGAACGAACGGTTTTTCAGCGGCAAGACCCGTGCCCTGCATCGGACCCACCTGACCACAGGCGACCGTTTGTGGTCCAACATGCCCTATCTGCGTTCAATGGCGCTCATCAGCGAAGATACCCTTGATTGGTATGGTTTTGATAAGGATGGTGGCAGTGTGCATGACGTGATCGGCACCCGCTGCGATCCGTTCACCAACCGGTTGCTTTCAGGGAATGATTATCACCATTGCTGCCACTCCAACCTGTGCCGTGCTTTGAGTGATAAGACCGGCATGTCGATGCAGGAAGCCGATCACTATGTGCATGATGTGTTGAACGTCTTCATGTGCACCGGCTTTACCAAGGACACCCATCAGTATTTCATGAAGGCAAGCCCGGTACGCCCGGGGGATTATCTTGAAATGTTTGCCGAGATTGATTTGCTGGGCAATCTGTCGACCTGTCCGGGTGGGGATTGCAGCACCGGCCATTCAAGTGATGAGGCCGCCTGTTATCCGTTAAAGGTCGAGATCTATGAAACCGATCCGGCTTTACAGGATAAATGGGACTGGCCGGCGCCCAGTGCGTATCAGCACCCTTAAGCCTTAAAACAAACCCCCGTCGAAGATACCGGCGGGGGTTTGCCGTTTCCTGGTGTGTCAGTTTTAGCGATCGCGCAACTGCCCATTGACCGTGACCGATTTGATCACGGCAAAGACCTTTTGATGGGGCTGCAGTTTTAAGCGTGATCCCGACCATTTCGTGATGCGGGCATGAATTTTCGGACGGCCGCTGGTTTCGGCCAGAAGGGTGGCATCCGCATCCTGACCGAAGCACATGGTCACGTCGATGGTGTCACCGGGTTCGTCACTGATTTGGGTGATGGTGACGGGAATAATGTTATTCGCACTGATATCGTGGGGTGGGGTGCGGGCAATCATCACGTCGCGGGCACGAATATGCAGTCGGACACGATCACTTTTCGGACGGCCGAGATAGGGCACGACAAGTCGTTGCCCGCCACATTCAAGGAAGCTGACCTCGGCCTTGGGATCACGACTGAGAATCCGGGCGGCCAGAACCGTTCCAGCATCAAAGCGCCCGGCAAGCGGCGCCAAGTCTGTGCGGCCCAACATTTCAAATACTGACCCGGTCGCAAGTGTCTTGCCCTGATCAATGATTACCATGTGATCGGCAAGGCGGGCGACCTCGTCAATCGCGTGGGTAACATAAAGGATCGGTATCTTCCTGTGGTCACGCAACCATTCGAGATACGGCAGGATTTCCTGCTTGCGTGCGTGATCAAGGGCAGAAAGCGGCTCATCAAGGAGCAATACATCCGGATTGGACAAAAGTGCACGCCCAAGCGCCACCCGTTGCTTTTCCCCGCCAGACAGAAGATTGGGGCGACGGTCCATCAGATCCCAGATATCAAGCATCTCAAGGATGGCCTGTTGTTCATCCTGTGGCAGTTTGTGGGGATTGCGCCGCGCCCCGTAAAACAGGTTGTCGCGGACCGATTTGTGCGGGAACAGGCGATTATCCTGAAACACGCAGCCAACCCGACGCTTGCGAACCGGAAGGTTGATGCCACGCGAATGTTCAAAAAGCACATGGTCGCTGATTTGAATATGGCCGCGATCCGGGCGAACCAAACCGGCAATCATGTTAACAAGCGTCGTTTTGCCGCTGCCTGATGGACCAAAAAGGGCTGTGATCCCCGGTTCAGGAATATTGAATTCGGCGGAAATCCTGAAAGTCTTGAGAGTGCGTTCAACATTAATACCGATGCTCATGACGCGGCCCTCTTGCGAATACGACGGAGCGCCAATTCAGACAGAAGCAACCCTGCAAAGGCCAAGCCGATTGAAAGGGCGGCCAAGCGCGCCGCGGCCAGTTCCCCGCCCGGTGTCTGGATCGCTGTATAGATCGCCAGTGGCAGGGTGCGGGTTTCGCCCGGAATGTTTGACACGAAGGTGATGATCGCACCGAATTCGCCGAGGCTTGCGGCAAAGGCCGTGATCGCACCGGCAATGATGCCCGGAAGAGCCAAGGGCAATGTCAGCGAAAAGAACCGATCAATCGGCCGGGCACCAAGGGTTTCGGCAGCCTGATAAAGACCTGGATTGACATTTTCCAAGCTTAGTCGAATGGCGCGGACCTGAAACGGGAAGCTTACGATCGCCGATGCCAGTGCCGCGCCCGTCCAGCTAAAGACAAAGCGCAGGTCAAAGGTCTCGTAAAGCCAAGCACCCAAGGGTGCGCGGGTGCCCATCGCGATCAATAATAAATAGCCCATCACAACGGGCGGAAGGATCAGCGGTAGATGCACAATCGCATCAAGAATAAAGCGTCCGGGAAACCGACCAAGGGCAAGCGCGGTTGCGACAATAATCGCAAAGGGCAGGGCACAAGCAACAGCAACGCCTGAGATGCGCAAGCTTAGCAGAAGTGCCTCTATTTCGGCGGGGGTCAAACTGATCATTTTCCGGGCACGTTTGCTTGCGTTGTTGCAACGGGTTCAAAACCATAGTCGGCAAAAATGCGGCCCGCGTCATCCCCCAAAAGCCATAGCAGGAATTTCGCGGCTTTGGTTTCGGAAGGATCACCCGTCAGGGCAACAGGGTAGGTAATGACCGGGTGACTGTTTTCGGGGAAGGTGCCGATGATTTTGACGTTATCTGAAATGCCGGCGTCAGTTTGATAAACAATGCCAAGCGGTGCTTCGCCCCGTTCAACCAGCGCCAAGGCCGCGCGAACATTGTCAGTACGCGCCAGTCTTGGTGCGACCGTTTCCCACTGCCCCAAGGATGTCAGTGCCTGTTTGGCATAAATACCAGCCGGCACGTGACCCGGGTCGCCAACTGCAATGCGATCATTGGGTCTGATCAGTGCCGTCAGGTCTAATGTGTTGGTCATTTTAGTCGGGCTAAGATTGCTATCTTTGGGCGCAACAATAACCAGACGGTTTGTCAGCAGGTCATGACGGCTGCCGGGGACAAGCAAGCCCTGATCATTTAACCAGGTCATCCATTTTTCGTTGGCAGAGATAAAGACATCTGCTGGCGCCCCTGCGGCGATCTGGCGCGCCAGTGTCGAGGAACTTGCCAGTGACAGGCGTATTTTATCACCGGTTTCCATCTCATAGGTGCTGGCCGCAGTTTCGATGGCATTGGTAAGGCTAGCGGCGGCAAACACAGTGACATCGCGCGCACGGGCGACTGTAGAAATGCTGCCAATAAATACGGCCGCGATCAGAAACACGGCGGCTGTGGATGTCAATGGAGATCTAAAATGGGGCATTAGGAACCCGTAACTTAAAAAAAAGGGGTGGTTGCATCACTATAGCTGAAATCAGTGTTGGTGCCATATATGACAAGACCCGCCATTGGGCGGGCCAAAGGTTGTCGTATCTCACAATAGAAACCGGCTCAGGAACAGACCGCAGCACGCAGCGGGTCATCTGCCCCCATATCAAACCATTCGTCCATTGCGGTCGGGAAACCATTGCCATCAAGCGTGGTATCGGGCGTGATATAGCCACGCCGCGCTTGCGCACAATCAACAAGATGGGTCAGGGCAAGGGTTTCTCCGCCCTTGCGCAGCAGCAGGGTCATGACGCGTTTTTCATCTGGGTTTTGGGGATTGGATACCAGTTTTTCGCGATCAATCGCCGTAAAGCGGTTGGTCGGTGCGGAAACCAGTGTCCAAGGCGCAAAAATGTTTTCGTCAGTAAAGGTCTGAATGACGCTGATGGTCTGAGGCAGGCGGGCCTCGTAGCGATCAAACCATGTGTATTCATCCCAGATCATGTAGCCGAACATCGCAATCGCAGCGACGAACGGAATGACATATTTCGGTGCCTTGCGGCCCCAAAGTCGGAACAGCAACATGACCACACCAGCGGATGCAAAACCGACAACAACGGTTGTGAAGATAAAGACGTACATAGGCTGGTGGCTCCCGATCTGCTGTTATTATTGGTGGGGCATTTTTTGAGCCCTGATAACCGATTAGCGCAGTATGCGGTCGAGCTCAAGTTCGCCTTTCGGATCACGTTTGGCGATCTGGGCCAGAAACAGGCCCGACGCGGCAATCGCGTCAGACAATGCGTTATGGGCCCGGAAGGGCGGCAGATTATGATTTCGGCGCAATGTATCAAGCCTGAGCGCCCCGGATTTCATGGTTTCACCGCTGCGCCGGATGTCACGCAGAGCCAAAACCAGGGTATCGACCGTCGGGATTTGCAGCAGCGCGCCAAAGGACTGTTTGCAGGCTTGGCCAAGGAAGCCCAGTTCAATCGGCGCATGGTGGGATAACAGAACCCGGCCAGCCATCTGGGGCAAAAGATGCTCAAGGGCTGCTTCAATGCTAGGGGCATCGGCGACATCGCTGTCAAAGATCCGGTGGACCACGACCGAGCTTTCGCTGAGCTCCTTGGTTGGCCGCACCAGAATATGTTCGCAACTTGAAAAATCGACCGAGAGCTGACGGATAATCACCCAGCCGAGGCTGACGATTTCGTCCTTTTTGGGGTCAAGGCCGGTGGTTTCAAGATCAAGAGCGATGAATTCGGTTTCCATCACGGATCTTTCAGGATCGGCAGGCGGAACATCGTAATAGGTTCGCAAAGGCCCGGTTGCCTTGCGCTGGATGAAGTCACGATACAGCCGACTGTCGAGGATTTTTTGGCGCAATCCCATATGGCTTATGTCCCGCTTTTGCCAAAGGCGTGCTCAAGCGCGCCCTGAAGGTTCTTGATCACCGAGAACGCATCCTTAAGATGGCTGCGCTCAAATGCTGACAGGCTTTCAGGTTGCAGGAAGTTATCGGGTTTTTCGCCGCGCCGGATCTGACGGACCTGATGTTTCAGGCGGGTGATGCTGATGAATTCAAAGGCATCAAGAAGGTCTGACGCCCCCTGATTGCTGATGGATGGAAATGCCTTTACGGTATTGAGCCGCTCATAGGTATTTACGGCCTCGATACCGTTGGCAAGGGCGTGAATGCGGGCAACATCAACGATTGGCACCACGCCGTTATGTTTCAGATCAAGGGTCTTGTCATGTTCGCCGCCACGGATCATGACGAAATTCTTGAAGAAACCAAGCGGCACATGATGGCTCAGGGCATTGCCCACCATATAGGCTTGGAAAATACGGTTGTCCTTGGCCTTTGAGACGATCATGCGATGCAGGTCTTCAAACAGGCTCTTGGTACCTTGGACCGGGCGCAGGTCAAACCAGACCGAACACAGCATCAGGGATTTTGGTTCGGGCTGTTCGATCCATTTGTTGAAATAATGCTGCCAGGTGCGCACCGGTTGCCGCCACTCATCTGTTCTGGCCATCATTTCACCGGGGCAATAGATGTAGCCAACCTTGTTCAGGCCATCACAGACAAAGTCGGCAAGATTCTTGAAATAGTCCCCGTGCTGATCCGCGTCATAGGCGTCATCTATAATCAGGCAATTATCCTGATCCGACAGTGCCGTTTGTTCCTGGCGGCCTTGTGACCCACCCGCCATCCAGACATAGGGAACAGGTGGTGGGCCGAATTCTTCCTCTGCCAGTTGCAGCAGTCGGGCGGTCGCCGCATCCGAAAGGGTCGTTACGATATGTCCGGCATTTTGCGATGTCGCACCCGCTTCGATCAGGTGGCTAAGAAGCTCCGGGACCTGGGCTATGACCTTTGCCATTTCTTCGGGTTTGGTCAGTTTGCCGATACGACCTGCCATGTAAACAGCCGACAGCGACTGGCGCGCCAGCAGGTTGTTGGTGGTGATCATGCCAACCGCCTTGCCATCCTTCATCACCGGCAGATGGCGGATATTGTTGCGCGTCATGGTCAGAAGCGCATCAAACGCATACTGATCGGGCGAAATCGAGATCGGCTTTTCGGTCATGATGGCGGTCACTGGCTCATCATAACTGCGGCCCCTGGCGATCACACGATTGCGCAAGTCGCGGTCAGTCATGATGCCGGCAACGCCGTCGCCGCCTTCGGTAATCAGCAGGCAGGATACGCGTTCCTTGCTCATCAACTGCCCTGCTTCGAGGATGGTGGCGGACTTGTCGATGCTGACGAGTTCGCGCGCTATCAGGTCACTAACCTTGACGCTCATCAGTTTGAGCTGATCGTCATCGCGACTTTCGAGCAATTGCATGCCACTGCGCAGGCGTTCGCCACCCATCTTGGCGAAGAAATAGCTAAACTGCGGATACTTGCCAGTCAGCGCGTGAAAATCCTTTTCTGGCAGCAAGTAACACAGGCTGTCTTCCAGAGTTGTAATGTTGTTGGCCGCCCGTCCATTCTGATACATCGCGCGCACACCGAAGCATTCACCCTCTGACAGACGGGCAAGCAACTGCCCGTTCGGGTCACGGGTTTCGGTACCGCCTGTGCGGATGATGTAAAGATGAAGGCATTGTTCTTCGGGTGAAAGAACCTTGGTCCCTGCTCGGAAATAGCGGGCAACGAGGCGCTTGGGCAGGGCGTTGATTTCTTCGTCAGGTAACAGATCGAACGGGTGGTGTTGCTTTAGAAACTCGGCAATTTCTTCGAGTTCGATGCTCATGACTGTTTTCCTCCGCAAGGGCATGCCCTGAGTGCATTGTTGCCTGACTAAGGCCGAAAAGAAAAGCCCCCGGATCAATGATCCGGGGGCCTGCAACAGTTCCTGGCAAACCAGTTGACCGATTAGTGGTCAACTGCGCCACCGGCTCCTTTCGGAACGCGGATGTCTTCAATCATGTGCTGGATATGCTCTGGCGGTTCAGCGGTGACTTTCGACACAGCGAAAGCAACGATGAAGTTCAGGATCATACCAACGACGCCAATGCCTTCCGGCGAGATGCCGAACAGCCAGTTTGCTTCGACGTTTTCGATCAACACCGGGATAAAGATGCCCTTGTAGGACATGATATAACCCATTGTGAAGATCAGACCGACCAGCATCCCGGCAATAGCACCTTCACGGTTAACCTTCTTGGAGAAGATCCCCATGATAATAACCGGGAACAGTGAGGATGCGGCAAGACCGAAGGCGAAGGCCACCACCTGTGCCACAAAGCCCGGAGGATTGTAGCCCAGATAACCGGCAATCACGATTGCAACCGCAGCCGCAACACGCCCGGCCATCAGTTCCTGTCCTTCTGTCATGTTCGGTGTGAACGTACCTTTGAGAAGGTCATGTGAAACGCCCGACGAAATCACAAGCAGCAGACCAGCAGCTGTTGAGAGTGCTGCGGCGATACCACCAGCTGCGACCAGGGCAATAACCCAGTTCGGAAGCTGTGCGATTTCCGGGTTGGCAAGAACCATGATGTCACGGTCAACGCTCAGTTCGTTACCAGCCCAGCCATATTCGGCTGCTTTGGTCGCAAACTCTGCGTTTGCATCGTTGTAATACTGGATGCGGCCGTCACCGTTCTTGTCTTCGAACTTCAGAAGGCCGGTTGCTTCCCAGCGCTTCATCCAGTCCGGGCGTTCTTCATAGACGAGGTTACCGTCTTCTGCGCCCACTTCACCGGTCTGGATGGTGTCGGTCAGGTTCAGGCGTGCCATTGCACCAACTGCCGGAGCAGTGGTGTAAAGCAGCGCGATGAAGACCAATGCCCAGCCGGCCGATGAACGTGCATCACGAACTTTTGGAACCGTAAAGAAGCGAACGATAACGTGCGGAAGACCGGCGGTACCAACCATCAGTGCAAGCGTGATGCAGAAGATATCAATCGTTGACTTGTTGGTGGTGGTGTATTCGAGGAAGCCGAGCTCCGTCACCACCTGGTTCAGGCGATCAAGCATGTATTCGCCGGTTCCATTCACGGTCGAGCCAAATGCCAGCTGCGGCAGCGGATTGCCAGTCAGTTGGAAGGCAATGAAGATTGCCGGAATGGTGTAGGCAACAATAAGAACGCAATATTGTGCAACCTGGGTATAGGTAATGCCCTTCATGCCGCCAAGAACGGCATAGATGAAGACGATGCCCATACCGACGATCAGGCCGGTGAGGAGTTCAACTTCAAGGAAGCGCGAGAACACGATACCAACGCCGCGCATCTGACCTGCCACATAGGTAAACGAAATAAAGATCAGGCAGATAACAGCAACGATACGGGCTGCTTTGGAATAATAACGATCCCCGATGAATTCCGGCACGGTGAATTTTCCGTACTTGCGAAGATACGGTGCCAGAAGCATCGCCAGCAGGCAGTAACCGCCTGTCCAGCCCATGAGGTAAACCGAGCCGCCATAGCCAAGGAAGGCAATGAGGCCAGCCATAGAGATAAAGGAAGCAGCCGACATCCAGTCTGCTGCG
>Ga0207828_100151_pt1 | contig 68483 bp, 53 predicted proteins | sample TtaePargueraPR_11_FD_187276 | JGI IMG/M metagenome (GOLD analysis project Ga0207828, IMG submission 187276) | Aerobic enrichment media microbial communities from Bioluminiscent Bay, La Parguera, Puerto Rico - Tt and P2 (3) (SPAdes) | ecosystem: Environmental > Aquatic > Marine > Unclassified ...
CCGCCTCGAGCCGGTTGCGCGGCCGGGGCAGCGCAACCTCATGGACTTCTCCGATGGTGGCCGCAGGCCCGTTCGTCATCATCACGATCCGGTCCGACAGCAGCACCGCCTCATCCACGTCATGGGTGATCATGATGACCGTGTTGCCGAGCCGGGCATGGATATCCATCACACTGTCCTGAAGCTGCGCCCGGGTCAGCGCGTCAAGCGCGCCAAAAGGCTCGTCCATCAAGAGAACCTTGGGTTCCATGGCGAGCGCGCGGGCAATGCCCACCCGCTGCTTCATCCCGCCCGAAATCTCCGACGGCCGCTTGTGGGCAGCATGGCGCATATTCACGAGCGCCAGATTGTCGAGCACCCATTCGTCCCGCTCCTTGGCCGAGCGCGTTGCACCGAACACCTTGTCCACCGCCAGGCGCACATTGTCGTAGACGGTGAGCCAGGGCAGCAGCGAATGGTTCTGGAAAACCACCGCCCGCTCTGGCCCCGGCCCGCGGATCATCTCGCCATCAAGGCTCGCCGCGCCATAGGAGAGCGGCTCGAGCCCCGCCACGATATTGAGCAGCGTGGACTTGCCGCAGCCCGAATGGCCGATAACGGAAACGAACTCGCCCTTGGCAATGGAAAGGTCCACATCCCGCAACGCCTCGAAACTGCCGGACGCGGTCTTGAAGGTCTTGCCGATTTTCGAAATCCGAAGATGCATATCTGTGCTCATGAGAAATCTCCTCAGGCCTGGCCATAATCGAAACGGCGCTGCGCGAATTTCATCAGCGCTTCGAGCAGAATGCCCACCACGCCGATCACACCAATGGCGACAATGATCGAAGGAACGGAAAGATTGTTCCATTCATCCCAGATGAAGAAGCCGATGCCGATGCCGCCCGTCAGCATTTCCGCAGCAACGATCACCATCCAGGCCGTGCTGAGCGAAAGCTGCATGCCGGTCAGGATGTATGGGGCGGTTGCGGGCAGATAGATTTTGCGCACCATCTCCGTGCGGTTGAAATTCAGCACCCGCGCGACATTGGTGTAATCCTCCGGCACCGCGCGCACGCCCGCCGCCGCATTGAGAATCACCGGCCAGATGCTGGTGATGAAGATCACGAAGATCGCGGAAGGATCGACCGCCTTGAAAAGCAGAAGGCCAATCGGCAGCCAGGCAAGCGGGCTGACCGGCCGCAGGATCTGAATGAGCGGCATCCAGGCCGTTTCGAAAATCTTGCTCGTACCGATGAGAAATCCGACCGGCAGGCCAACGGCCACCGCAAGCGCAAAACCTGCCAGCACACGGCCCAGCGAGTAATAAACCTGCCAAGCAATGCCCATATCGTTCGGGCCATAGACATAGAAGGGATCGGAAAAAATCTCGACCGCCTTTTCCCATGTGCGCTCCACGGTCGGGAATTCCGGCGCGACCGTCGTCTGCACTGCCGTCCAGACCATCAGAACGGCAATGAAAGTGAGCAGCGGCAGAACAAGCGCCGGAACGACAGTCGCCAGAAGATCGCGCAGCCAGGGCGCAGCGCTGTCGGGCCAGCCCTTCGGCACCTCGGAGAGAAGCGGCGCGGATGCCGCCTCCCCGCCGCCCGCAGTTTTTACGGCAGTCGCTTTCTCCGTTTCAGACATATCGTCGGGCACGAGACGCAAGGCAGCATCTTTCATCAGAGCCTCCTCAAGCATTCGCTTCCATGAGCTTTTCGAGCGGCACTTTGAGATTGGCGATCTCGAAGCTTTCGATGTATTGAGCAATTTCCACCGGGTCGAAGACCTTTCCGTTGAAGAAGCGGTCAGGGCCCATCCCGATGGGCGCGCTCGCTTCTTCCAGCGTCCACGGCCCGTCATGCGTGCCTTCCGTCTTGAAGTCGATGGTGGGAACAGGCACGCCTAGCTCGGCCACCGCCTCGCGGTAGATGTCCGGCCGGTAAACCTCGCTCGCCACACCTCGAATGTTCATCGGCGTCTCGATCTGCCCCCAACGGTACATCTGCGAAATGAACCACATGGCATGGCTGCGCCAGGGGAATGTCGCCGCATAGCGGTAGAAGACGTTAAAGTCCGGCAGAGGACGTGGCTCTTCTTCCGCCGCATATTGGAAGGTGCCGGTCATGGACATTTTCACCACATCCACCGGCGCATTAACGTAGGACTTGCGGGAAATGATCTCGACGACTTCCAGCCGGTTCTCCGGCTTGTCCATCCACTGCGCGGCTTCCACCATCGCGCGGATCATCGCCTTGTGCGTTTCCGGATAAGCTTCCGCCCATTCCAGATTGACGCCGAAAACCTTTTCCGGATTGTTGTTCCAGATTTCGTAGTTGGTGATGAGTGTCTTGCCGAGCCCGGCCTTCACCGCCCGCTCGTTCCAGGGCTCGCCCACGCAATAGCCGACGATATTGTTGGCCCGCAGGTTCGCCACCATCTGCGGCGGTGGAATGACGATGAGACGCACATCCTTGTCTGGGTCGATGCCCGCATCCGCCATCCAGTAGCGCAGCTCATAGTTATGCGTGGAAACAGGGAAGACCATGGCGAAGGTCATGGGGTCCGCACCGCTCGCATTATGCGCATCGATAACCTTCTTCAGCGCCCGCGCGCTCATGGGCCGCTCGGCCATGGCTTCCGGGTCCGCCTCCATCATCTTGTCGTAAAGATCGTTGGAGACGGTGATGGCGTTGCCATTGAGGTCCATCGAATAGGAGGTGATGGTCGGCTTCTTCATCGCCCCGACGCCAAGGCTCGCGGCAATCGGCATGCCCGCCAGCATGTGCGCGCCGTCCAGCTCGCCCACCGACACCTTGTCACGAATATTCGCCCAGGAGGCTTCCTTCGAGATGGTGGAATTGACGCCTTGCGCTTTGAAGAAACCCTTTTCATGCGCAATCACGAGCACCGCACAGTCGGTGAGCGGAATGATGCCGAGCTTCACATCCGGCTTTTCGATCTTGTCCTTGCCCGCCGCATAAGCCCCGCCCGGCACGAGAAGGCTCGCCGCCTTGATGAGCGCAGCCGTGCCTGCAAGCGAGGCTCCCGTCGCCAGCACATTGCGGCGGTGATAGGTCTTCACGGCGCTCGCCGTCCTGGCTTTCTTCGAAACGATCTTGCCGTCTTTATCCGTCATGTCATTTCTCCTTTGCGCATGCGTGGTTGGCGCTCAGTAGCTGTAGGCAATTTGAAACCAGATCTTTTCCCGGTCGGCGGGGCCTGCGGCATCGCCGTCGAAATCGGCATATTTCGCCGTGAGCGTGATGCCGTTATCGAGGAAGAGGTTGAGGGCCGCATCGATCTCCTGGCCAAGCCCATCGCTCCCGCGTTCGGAGCGGAAGTCGTGCCAGACAAGAGCCGTGCCGATCTTTTTCACGAAGCCGTCAAGCGGGAAGGCATAGCCAAGCGATGCGGAGAAATCCTCGATCCCGTCCGCCGGTGTTGTCAGGAACGCATCCGCCCAGCCCTGAAAGGCATGCAGCGTGGCCAGCGGCGTGGAAAAACCGAGCGTGCCGTCCCCTTCGAGGACTTCATAGCCAAGCCCGCCATTGAAGCCACCATAGGCAGCCCCCGCCTCAGCCATATAATAATCGAGCGAAACGCTTGCGGGATTATCGCCATAATCTTCCTGATGCGCGTAAGATCCGGCAAAATTGAGAGACCAGTCCGGCGAAAGCGCGGTCTTGTAAGCGCCGCGCACACCGTAGGTGGCTGTTGAAAGCAGCGGCGCTTCTTCAAGATCAAGTAGATAGCCGAAGCCTGAAACCGAAAGACCTTCAACGCCGCTGTAATTGAGAGTGATCGCGTGGCTGTCGCTCGTGAATGTGCCCTGCGCGCTTTCGCGGGAGAAGATGCGGTTCACCTGATCGATATAGGCGTATGTCGCAGTCAGCCCCGGCAGGGAGGTGTTGCGCACGAGGCCCGCATCGAATGTCTGTTCGTTCTGCCGCCAGCCCACATTGCCGATGAAACGCGCATCATCGAAGATGATCCGTTGCCGCCCAAGCACCGCTTCCGTGCCGGGAATGCCCTTATAGGTGAGCTGCAGCCGGTTAAGCTCCGTGTCTTCAGGATCGGCAATAACGGGATAGGTCCCGCGCCCATTTGCCGTGCTGTTGTAATTTTCCGGCCCGAGGGAAATCACGGATTCGAGTTCCGCAAGAACGGAAAAGCCGTATGCCTCCCCTGTCTGGAAGCCCAGCCGCGCGCGAAGCGTGTAAGCCTCCGCGTCTTCCGCAAACCCGTCCTGATCGGCAAACTCCGCCCGCGCCCGCACATCGATGATCGGTTTGCCGTTCATCAAGGCCGCGCCGATTTCATCCTCCGCCAGGGCCGGTACCTGCAACCCGCCCAAACAAAGCGCGGCAACCCCGCCAAGCAAACTGCCTCCACCTGCTTTCATAATTCGTCTCGCCCCATCCCGTTGCACCCAAAACAAAAAGGCGTCCGCCAGCGATTGGGATCGCTGTGCGGACGCCTTTGTCCCATGAGCCATGGCCTTGAAGGCCTGTGCCCTATGTGCTGCCGCATGCCGCCTTTGGCACCGCAGCTCCCCCGCCATCATTGGCGGCGTGAAGAAAGCCTAGAATCAGTTTTTGATGCATCGCAACAAGTAATTGATATTAAAGGCAAAAATTATTGTGCGCTGCATAGAGGATAATCATCTTGCCGAAAAAATCTACGCACTTCGCTCATCCTTTGAGCAAACGGGCGACTGCCAGAATATTGTCCGCAATCTGAAGAATCGGTTTTCCTTCATTCATCGCCGTCCGGCGGAGAAGCTGATAGGCGTCCTCTTCCGAAAGCCCGCGCTGCTGCATGAGAAACCCTTTGGCCCGCTCCACCACCTTGCGCCCGGCAAGGTCGGACCTGGCTTTTTCAAGCTCCTTCTGCAAGCCGCGGTAAACCTGCGAGCGGGCAATAGCAACGTCAACGATTGGCCGCACCCGCGCCATGGAAAGCCCATCCACCACATAAGCGCTGACCCCGGCCTGAATGGCGCGGCGGGCACCATCCGGCGTGTCCTGTTCGACAAACATGACAACGGCGCGGGCACGCTCGCCCGACACCTCCCCCATGCTTTCCAGCGTGTCACGGTCCGGACTTTCGCAATCGATGATCACCACATCCGGGTCGAGCCGCTGCATGGCGCTGTAAAGATCGACGCCCGACGTCACCCGCAAAATTTCGCAGGCGCCAGATTGCAATAGTCCCTGCTCGACGATGGCCGCACGCGCATCATCGGCATCGACAAGCAAAACGCGAAGACGCTCCGAACAGGGTTCCATCTTTCCAGCACGCAAATCCCGCCAAAGACCTGAAAAGGCCGGAAGATGATTTGAGCAAAATCGGGGCCAATCTCGAACGAGAGCAGACGCGCAGGAACGCTGCCTGGGTGCGCCCGGGCCGCTGCAAATAAAGGCAGTGTGAGTTAAAGACGGGCACCCGCCTCTTGCAAGGCGCGGGGATCGTTCACATTGGCAAAAGCCCCGGCTTCTTCCGAAGACCAGGGCAGCTCCACGGCGTCCAGCGCCTCAAGCGCCATCCAGACCGCGCGTTTATCCGCACGCACCATCTCTTCCAAAAACGGACGGTGCGAGACATGCCAAAGCGCAAGCAGGTTTTGCTTCTGTCCCCCCGTCTCCGGCACCACGGGCCGCGTGTCTTGCCGCGCCGCCATCAACCGCGCGGTCAAATCGCCTGGCAAAAAAGGCGTGTCGCAGGGGAAGGTTTGCAGCCAGTGCGAAAGCCCCGTCCGCTCGATCCAGGAAAGACCGGCTATGATGCCCGCCAGCGGGCCGCAGCCCATGAAGGCTCCATCATGAAGCCGTGGCACGTCCGGCCGCCAGGACAGGAACTTGCCGCCCGACGCAACGGCACAGCCGGCAATCTGCGGCCGCGCATGTTCATAAACATGTTCGAGTAATGGCTGTCCCTTCAGCAAGGTCATGGCCTTGCCGCCGCCACCGAGCCTTTTGCCCTTGCCGCCCGCCAAAATAAGGCCGGCTGGCCGTCCCTCCTGTGCGCCTTGCGGCACTTTCTTCTCCTGGCCCATTACACTTGGACGACTCATTTTACACCAAACTTCGCGCAAATGCGATGGGTCCTTTACATCAGCTCCTCCGCACCCGGAAAGCCTTGCTCAAAAGACCACCGTGGCAGCCAGCACGTCGGAATAAGACCCTGCCGCGGCGTTCTGCCCCGCGGGCAACCTTCCGTAAACCGTATAGTCCCTCGTTCTGAAATAAAGCAGATCAAGCAGATAGCCATCACTAAAAATCGACGTAGCCCCGCTTCCATCCCCCAGAATTTGGGTGCAGGAAGGGTCTGCATAAAGATTGTAGGAAAGCGTATGCCCGCCTGACCTCATCTGCCGGGCGGAGGCAAGACCGCTCAGGCCGGGACCAAGCTGCACCGTATATCCGACAAGCGCGCCCAGCACGAGCGCGCTGCACCGAACGGAGACCCGCCCCGCCGCATCCGCCGGTGCGCCCGAAAGGGGATTGTAAACACCAAAGGAAAGCCCCGTCGCCGTTACCTCGCAGCTGCATCCAAGACCGACGCAGCTGGCGCGCGCAGGTGCAGCATGCAAAACCCAAGCAGCCATAAACACAAGCGCGAAGAAACAAAGCCGCACTCTCATAAGCCCTCTCCTTTTGAACGGCAGGTCAGGTTGCCAAGATCCCTGTAAGGCGCCTCGGACAGCGCCGCCTCCTGCACCGGCAGGCGAACCGCACAGACGCCGTCTCCCGTTTGAAAGTGAAGCGCCGGCCCCGGCGGAAGGGACGCGAGATAAACCTTGCCGCCCGCCCCCACCGGCAATGCCGCCTCGCTCCCCTCAAGCCGGATGAGCGCACCTTCGGGAAAAGGCTTTCCCCGTTCATCACGAAGACGCAGCACCGCGCCCGGATTTTCTTCCGCTTCGAAAGCAATGCGGTAGCCCGCCCGGTAACGCGGCACGACGATCTGTTCCGCTGCACCGAAGGAAGCGCGCAGCGGCAGATCGCGCGGATCGAAACTGAGCCGGTTCTCGTCATAAGCGCGCAGCGAGGTGAGCACGAACTGGCCGCCCGCATCCGTGCGCCCGGCAAGCCGCCCGTCCTGATAGATGCCGATATTCTCCTCCCCGCCCACATCGACAATGGCAAAGCCATCCGTCACAGGGCGGGCAAGCGCCGCCGCCCCGCCTGCTGTCACAAGCGCGCCGCGCGCCGACAGCCGGAGCGCAGAGGCACCCGCAAAACGGGCCCCGGCGATTCCGAAATCACCAATGGAGGTCTGGTAATCGAGCCCCGCCTCCTGACGGCCTTTCGTTTCGTGGCCAAGACGGGCATAGGCCCCAACCCCGCCATCTGTTGGCGCATCTTGCCGGAAACGCAGATCCCAGCCGAACGCGTCCTCATCTTGCTCAAACGCTGCGCCCGCGTTCCGGCCTTCTCCCAGCGGAAAGGAAAACGACACCCCTGCAAAGACGGCATCCTCAGGCGCAAGATAGCGCTGCACAGAAAGCCGGTAAGACCCCGCTCCGAGCGGCCCGGAAAGCGATAGCCCGAGACTCTCAAAGTCGGGACGCAGCGCACCTCGTTCTCCTTCCCGCTCATCCCGCGAGAGCCAGGAAAGCGTGAGCGACTCGCCGCGCAGACTGGCAAGCGAAAGCTGACCGCGCAGCGTGCTGCGCGCAAAGGGCTGGTCGGCCCGTCCACCGAGGCGTTGGAACTGCGGCTCGGCAATCTCTGCACCAAGGGCAACGCTGAACGGCGAAGCCCGCCATTCATAAGCCGCATGTCCGAGAAACCCGGTCTCCCCGCCGCGGCGGGAGGCTGCGACGCCCAGCGAGGCGGCCCCAAAAAAAGGATGCGCAAGCGCAAACCCGAGCCCGCCCGAGGGCCCTGCCTCACCCGCTGCGCCGCGCAGCTCCGCCGTCAGCCAATCGGAAATCCCGCGCCTGTAAAGACCGCCCGCAAAAGCTCCGCCATATTGATTGGAGGAAACGGCGTAGTCCTCCCGCAAAAACCCCGCCTCGAGCGAGAAATCGTCAAGGCCGGGCTTGAGGAGCGACGGGCTGGCATAATAATCCGCCGTGATCACCCGTTCGCGGCCCAGCGTGTCGCGCAGCACAAGCTGCGCCTCGCCCGCCCCTTGAAGAGCCGGCATGTCTTCCACCGCAAAAGGCCCGGCCGGCACACCTGCCCGGTAGCGCCGCGTGCCATTGATGAAAAGATCGACTGTGCTCGGCAGTTCGGCGGTGCCAGAAAAATCAGGCACCGGAAAAGTGACGAAGCCCGGCCGGAGCGAAAAATCCGTCCCCCATTTCACACCGCCAAAACGGAGCGGCGCCCCGGAAAGCCCCGGCTGCGTCAGCGCATCGCCCAGCACCAGCCGCGTCATGAGCGAGGGATCATCATGCACGATGCTGCTTTCAAGGCGCAGGCAGCGCGCGCTTTCCATGCCGCGCCCGCAGGTAAAACTGAAAACCCCTGTCCCCGGCCCCGCAAAAACACCCGCCTCACCGAAAACACCCCATCCCGTGCCGGGATCCCCTGTCTGCAAAAGCGCATCATAATTGAAGAACCCGCCCGCGCCGCCAAGCGGCTGCACCGTGCGCGCCTCTCCCGCCACGGAAAGACGCGTTTCCCCGAAACACGCCCCCGCACAGGCGAGTGCAAGCCGCCCCGCTTGCACGTCTATTTTTCCAGACAATCCCTCTACGGAAGAAATAGCCGCGAAAGACACGCCGCTCCTCATCACCACCTGCCCGCTCTCCCGGAATCCGGCCTGCCGCAAAAAGGAGACGGGCACGCAAACCTCACCTCCCCGCTCAAAAACCGGCACGGCCTCCTGGCGGGCAAGCCCGGCGAGTTGGGGGACGAGAAGATGCACGGAAGCCACACCGGCACTGCGTTCCGCAGGGCCAGGCAGATCGAGCATCGCGCCGCGCAGCGCTGCCATCTCACGGGGCGCAGCAGAGAGAGACGGGACGGCCAGCAACATAAGTGCAAGCCCTGCGCTAGCGCTGCGGAGAAACGGGCGGAGCATCGCGCACCACGAGTGTTTTCCAGCGCACGCCGTCTTCCGCCGATGTCAGCGCCGCCCGCAGCTTCATCCCCGCGCGCACCGCAAACGGCATCTCGGCGCAATGCGCGCTTTCCGTTCCCGGCAGAAAATATTTGAGCGCGGAAACCTGGGCCCCTGTCTCTGGCCGCTCCAGAAGGACAAGTTTTTCATGGGCAAGCCCGTCATTCCTGCCTGCAACACAAAGGCGCGCCTCTGCATCCGGGTAGGCAGACAGCGCAAAATCCTGATGCGCGGCACCGGCCTCAAGGAAAACCGGTAAAAGCATCTGCAAGCGCAGACGAAGACCACTTTGAGACAAGACGGGCGCTGTGATGTCACGCAAGAGCAGCCGGAAGGCCATCTCCTTGTCACCGAGCCCCGCCGTCTCCAAAAGTCCGACCCGCACGGTCCGGCTTTCTCCTGGCGCCAGATGCAGCAAAGGCGGCGTGATGATCAACCGGCTGTCTTCGGTGTAGTGATCTTCTCCTCCTTCCTGCCGCCAGGCAAAGGCGGTCAGCTCAAGACTGACGGCAGTCTCTTGCGGATTACGCACGGTGAGAACGCTCACCGGCCTTTCCCGCTTCAGGCTGAGAAGGACCGGCGCCACCTCAAGCGCGGCCGCCGGCCCCGGCCAGAATCCCAGCACCCCCATGAGCAACCCCAAACCCAACCCCGTACGCAGACCAAAGCGCGTCATCTCATCTCCCTTAAAATGTGATGGTGGCCGTCACCGTGTCGGCATAGCTGCCCGCGGGCACGCTCTGCGATCCGGGCAGGCGCCCGTAAACGGTGAGAAGTTGCAAAACTCCCGTGCCGGTGCCCGCCAGCGTGTCGAGCCCCGGCGTCTCGCCCCACACATTGGTGCGAGCGGCATCGATATAGAGATTGTAGGAAAGCGTATGCGTGCCGTCGGTCATCAGCCGCTGGGAGACCATGCCCCCCGGCGTTGTCCCGGCTGAGAGCCCCACCTCATAAGGCGCGCCGTTCGTGCAGCTGATTTCAAGAAGCGTCGCCGCATCCGCCGTTATGCCTGAAACCGGGCTATAGGCGCCGAAATCGAGATCATTGGCGGTGATGGAACAGGCGGCGACGACCGTTGCCGTCACCTGAAACGTGTCGCTGTCGCTGGCTGCGTGAAGCCCGGCAGGAAAACCCGCGGCCAGCGCCGCCAGCAGCAGAACAGCGCGGGCCCGAAGGCCCGGAATAACGGATCCGCACACGAACCCCGTCCTCTCGCCGCCTCTTCCGGTTCAAAGACTGTCTGGTCCGCCCCACAACGGTAATTTCATCTTATGAGGGTAAATATAAGAATAAGTAAACCTAAGAGGGCATTTCCCGCCAAACGCCCACTTTTAAGATTGAGAGTAATTCTTAGTTCGTGCTACACCGCTCCCCGGCGCGGAGCAAGCCCAATCGCCAACTCCCGTCTTCAAAATCTCCAAACTGACTGAGGCAACAGGCAATCCTTGCGCGATTGCCGAAGGGGAACACGTTTATGCGTAATACGAGGGAAAAACTATTCACTGCATTGCTGGCGACCACCGCCCTTTGCAGCGTTGCACTTTATAATGGCGCCGCCACAGCCCAGGATGCAGGCGAGAAGCAAGGCAGCGCAGACGAAGCGCTGGTGCTCGACCCGCTTCTTGTCGAAGGACAAGCCGAGTCTGCTTACGGCCCCGTCGAAGGGCCCTACGCCACCCAGAGCGCAACCGGCACCAAGACCGACACGCCGCTCATCGAAACACCGCAGTCCATCAGCGTCATCCCGAGCCTCCGGCTCGAAAAGCAGGGCGCAACATCACTCAGTGAAGCACTGCGCTACTCCTCTGGCATCACAGGTGAAAACCGCGGCGGCGTCGTATCACGTTACGACATGTTCAATATCCGCGGCTTCGATGTGAACCGCGGTTATCTTGACGGCCTCATCCAGCCTTATAATGGCTGGTACAACTCGCCGCAGGCCGACACGGCGATGATTGAGCGCGTCGAGATCCTTAAAGGCCCGGCTTCGGTGCTGTACGGCAACGCAACCCCTGGCGGTCTCGTCAATCTCGTCAGCAAAAAACCATCCACGGTCGATGGCGGCCGCGTCACGCTCGGCGCAGGCACCAACAATCTCATCGAAGGCACGGTGGACATGACCGGCTCGCTCGATGAGAACGGCGAGTTCTCCTACCGCTTCATCGGCGCGGGCCGCTCTCAGGACGGTCAGGCCGTGACGACGGAAGAAGAGCGCCGTCTCTTGGCGCCTTCGCTGACCTGGGCGCCGACCGATGCAACGAACATTACGTTCCTCGGCTTCTATCAGCATGACCCTGAATCCGGTGCCTATGGCTCCGCACCGGTGCTGGGCACAGTGCTCGACAATCCTCTCGGCAATCTGTCGCCGGACTTCTATGACGGTGACGCAGGCTGGGAAGAATTCAACCGCACGCAATATGGCGCAGGCTACATCTTCTCGCATGACTTCGACGAAGTCTGGAGCTTCCGCCAGAACTTCCGCTATGACCAGCTCGGCACGGACTACAAGAGCGTGTATGCGAATGGCCTTCAGGCGGATGGCCGCACACTGAACCGTGCATCGATCTATTCCGATGAATATACGCGCGCCTTTGCTGTCGACAACCAGCTGACTGCACGATTCGAAACAGGCGCCGTGGATCATCTCATGCTTGGCGGCCTCGATTATCAGTATCTGAATTCTGATATCGAAGTCGGCTACGGCGGTGCGCCTGGAAAGGACATCTACAATCCGGATCACAACCAGGTCATTCCACCCATCCCGATGTTCAGCAACACGAACATCAAAACCAACCAGACGGGCTTTTATCTGCAGGATCAGATGCAGTGGAACGGCTTCACGCTGATGCTCGGCGCCCGTCAGGACTGGTATGAGCGCGAGAGTTTCGAACAGCTGACCAGTGCGCGTTCCAATCTTGAGCAGGACGAGCTGACCCTGCGCACCGGCCTTCTCTACAAATTCGAAAGCGGTTTTGCGCCTTACATCGCCTATACCGAATCCTTCGAACCCCAAACGCAGACGGATGCATCCGGCCAGCCGCTTGATCCGTCTCTTGGCGAACAGGTGGAAGTGGGCGTGAAATACGAAGCGCCGAATGAGCGCGCCTTCGTGACTTTCTCGCTTTTCGATCTGAAGAAGACGAATGTCGCCACCGACGACCCTAACTCACCGGTTCAAGGTGTCAGCATCGCCACAGGTGAAGTCACCTCGCAAGGCTTCGAGATCGAAGCCCAGCTCGAGCCTGTGGATGGCTGGAACATCGCCGCCTTCTACACCCTGCTCGATCTGGAAATCACCGAGAGCAATGATGGTTTCCAGGGCAAGATGCCGCTTTCCGTGGCAGACGAAACAGCCTCCCTTTGGACCGACTACACGATCTCCGAAGGCTCGCTCGGCGGTCTGACTCTTGGCGGCGGCGCCCGCTATGTGGGGGAAACCCAGATCGATCAGGCAAATACGCTCCAGACGGACCCCTACACGCTTTTCGATGCGATGGTGTCTTACGATCTTGGGCGCGTCTCGCCGCAGCTTCAGGGCACCAGCCTGCAGCTCAACGGCACCAACATCTTCGACAAAGAGCATGTCACGAGCTGCTACAACGCACTCTGGTGTTGGTTCGGCGCCGAACGTCAGGTAAAACTGACGCTTGCTTACGAGTGGTGACATCATGAAGACGCGCGGGATTTTCGTTCTTATCCACCGCTATGCGGGCCTGGCCATGGCGGCCTTCCTGATCATGGCAGGGCTTACGGGCTCCATCATTGCGTTCAATCATGAACTCGATGAATGGCTGAACCCTGAACTCTTCCACGCCCCTGCGGGCGAGGGAGAGCCGCTCTCCATGTTCGAGCTTGCAAAGCGTGTGGAAGAGCAGAGACCGGAAGCCCGCGTGTCTTTCATGTCGCTTGAGGTGGAGCCCGGCCACACGGCCGAGTTCTTCCTCCAGCCGCGCCAGCTTCTGACGCCGGACGGCGAATTTACCGAACTTGAGAACAATCAGGTTTTCGCAAATCCCTATACCGGTGAAATTCTGGACCAGCGGACCTGGGGCGCGTTTGCGCTCGATTCGGACCACCTGATTCCCTTTCTCTACAAGCTGCATTACAGCCTGCATGTACCGGGCCTGTGGGGCCTCCTCATCATGGGGATCGTCTCGATCATCTGGATGCTCGACTGTTTTGTCGGCTTTTATCTCACCCTGCCGCGCGGCCGGCCGTTCTGGACCAAGTGGAAACCCGCCTTCAAGGTAAAGACCGCCGCCAGCGCACACCGCATCAATTTCGACCTACACCGGGCCTCGGGCCTCTGGCTCTGGCCGGTTCTCTTTGTCATCGCCATGAGCGGCATTTCGCTCAATCTGAACGAACAGGTCTTCCGGCCGGTCGTCTCGGTTTTCGCCGAGCTTTCCCCCTCCGTCGGCGATCTGGCAATGGAGCGCTTTGGCCAGGATCATGGCGAGCCGCTGTTGACCGGCCCCGGCGCCGTTGCCCGCGCAAAGGAAGAAGCGCCGGGCCTCGGCATCACCGAAGAAGCCTCCATGTTCTGGCATCCCGGCGGTTATGGCGCGATTCTCGTCGGCTTCGGGGAAGACCACGGCACCGGGCTTGGCGCCTCCTGGCTTGCCTTCGACCACCGTTCAGGCGAATTGCTGCTCGCCCAGATTCCCGGCAGCGGCACGCCGGGAGACACCTTCATCGAAGCGCAATTTCCGCTGCATTCGGGCCAGATCATCGGCCTGCCTGGCCGCATCTTTATCTGTGTGATGGGGATCGTGGTCGCCGGGCTTTCGGTCACGGGCGTCATTATCTGGGCGCGCAAACGCAGCCCGCGCCGCAAACGCGCCATGAAAACCGCAGGCACGGAAGGTTTTGCGCCGCAAGGAAGCCCGGCGGAATAAAGAAGCAAGACCTAAAGAACGGGAACCGCCGAAAAGGGCGCTTCGTACTTTGCGCGCAGCGCCGCCGGCGGCAGACCGGCGCCAAGATCGACAAACTCGAAGCCGAGGAAGGGCTGACTCAAGAAAGGCCCTTCCACTTCCAGAAGATCGTTCATGGCGAGCGTCGGGCCTGCATGAAGCAGGAAATACGGATTGCCGCCCTCCCCGTCGGTCAGCGGCAAAACGCTCATCACCACGTCTTCCAGCCGCTCGCCTTCATAAATTTCCCGCACGAGAATGCGCGCGGCGCAGCCCGCATCGAAAATGGCCTGTGAGCGGACAATGCCTTTTGCAATCCGGTCCGGCGCAATGAATTCACCATAGCGCCGCCCGGTCAGATCCAGCGACAGCCGGTCCCGGTGCCCAGTGCCCACAAGCCGGAAAACGAGATCATTGTCGACGAGTTCCATCAGGATAAGATAGGGCACGAGCGAAACGATATCGCGCCGCGGCCGCACTGCCCGCCGGTCGGGCAATCGCGCGTCCGGCTGGCGGATCGAATGCCAGAAATCGGTTAAAAGCTGCATGATCCTGTCGGTTTCGCTGGTGCTCAAAGCGGCCTCCCGATGCCGCCTGGGAAGAGAAGAAAGTGACCAAAGTGGCGCGCTTTCCCTTCCTTCAAGCTAGGCCCCAGAGACAAACAAAAAATTAAAAAACCTGCCTGCGGCACATTTGCATGCGGCAATTTCGCGTCTTTCCGGGGGTGAGGCAAGGAACATAATCATCTATAGTCGTAACAGCGCAAACCGGCGTAAAGGGGTTTGCGCAGTGCTGGAGGGCTGCTGATGATGGACCTTGATCCTCTTCTCCTCGCGCGTATCCAGTTTGCATTCACAATCTCGTTTCATATCGTTTTTCCAGCCTTCACCATCGGCCTCGCCAGCTATCTGGCGGTGCTCGAATGGCGCTGGCTGAAGACGGGCGATGAACGATTCCGCAAACTCTACAAATTCTGGATCAAGATATTTGCCGTTGCATTCGGCATGGGCGTCGTCTCCGGCGTTGTCATGTCATATCAGTTCGGCACGAACTGGTCTGTCTTTTCGGACAGGGTGGCGAATGTGCTGGGCCCGCTGCTCGGCTATGAAGTGCTTACCGCCTTCTTCCTCGAAGCCTCTTTTCTCGGCATCATGCTGTTCGGCTGGGGCCGGGTGAGCAAGCGCATGCACTTCGCCTCCACCTGCATCGTCGCCGTCGGCACCCTCATCTCCGCTTTCTGGATTCTCGCCGCCAATAGCTGGATGCAAACCCCGCAAGGCCATGAGATCGGCCCGGACGGCATCTTCTATCCGGTGAACTGGCTCGAGATCATCTTCAACCCCTCCTTTCCCTACCGCCTGGCACACATGGTAACCGCCGCCTTCCTCGCCACCGCTTTCGTGGTGGGCGGTGTCGGCGCTTATTACCTCTGGATGAAACGGCACATTGCCGAAGCGCGCATCATGCTGGGCATGGCCGTCATCATGGCCGCCATTGTCGCCCCCCTGCAGGTCTTCATTGGCGATCAGCATGGTCTCAACACGCTGGAACATCAGCCCGCCAAAGTCGCCGCCATGGAAGGTCATTACGAAACCGGCACCAACGTGCCCTTCATTCTGGTGGGCTGGCCGGATGAAGAGGCAGAGGAAATGCGCTACACGCTTGAGCTGCCCGGCATGACAAGCCTCATTCTCACCCACTCCTTTAGCGGTGAAGTGCAGGGCTTGAAGGACTGGCCGCGCGATGAACGCCCGCCCGTCGCGTGGGTCTTCTGGTCGTTCCGCATCATGGTGGGCATCGGTTTCTTGATGGTGGCGATCGGCGCGGTGAGCGCGGTGCAATATTACCGCGGCAAACTCTTCGAAACACGCTGGCTGCATGGCTGGTGGATGCTGATGATGCCCTCCGGCTTCATCGCCATTCTGGCCGGCTGGTTCGTCACCGAAATCGGCCGCCAACCCTGGGTCGCTTATGGCCTGATGCGCACGGCGGATGGTGTCTCCCCCGCCATATTGGGGCCGCAAGTTGCCTGGTCACTGCTTGCCTTCGTCGTGATGTACACGCTCGTCTTCGGCGCGGGCAGCTATTACATCCTCAAGCTCATCTATAAAGGCATTCCGGAAACGGAGCCCGCCAAATCGGAAGAAGATTATTACGGCCACGGGCTCGAGGCGCTGCCTCTTGCCGGTTCGAAGGAGGGCGGCCATGTTTGATTTCTCAAGCGCGCTCGATCTGCCTCTCATCTGGGGCCTGCTCATCGCCACTGCCGTCTTTCTCTATGTCTTTCTGGACGGTTTCGATCTTGGCATCGGTATTCTCTTTCCCTTCGCGCCTTCCGAGACATGCCGCGACAAGGCGATGAATTCTATCGCACCCTTCTGGGACGGCAACGAAACCTGGCTGGTGCTGGGCGGCGGCGGCCTCTTCGCCGCCTTCCCCCTCGCCTATGCCGTGCTGCTTCCCGCTTTTTACATTCCGATTATTCTGATGCTGCTCGGCCTCATCATGCGCGGCGTAGCGTTCGAGTTTCGTTTCAAGGCCAGTCCGAAGGGTAAAACCTTCTGGACCTATATCTTCCATTTCGGCTCTCTCGCCGCGGCCATCTGTCAGGGCATGATTCTGGGCGCGTTCATTCAGGGTGTCGAGGTGGACGGGCGCAATTTCGCAGGCGGCCCGTTCGACTGGGCCACAGGCTTTTCCGTCATGACCGGCATCGCCGTCACCTTCGGGTATGCGCTTCTGGGTGCAACCTGGCTTGTCATGAAAACGGACGGCGAAACGCAAGCCTGGGCGCGCAGCGTTGCAGGCTATGCGCTCGGCTTCGTCGCCTTCTTCATGGGCCTTGTGAGTTTTGTCATGCCGCTTATGGACGCACGTGTCGCAGATTTCTGGTTCTCTGCGCCCAATATCTATCTGCTGGCGCCCATTCCCCTTCTCACCATCGCGCTCATCGCGTTTACCTGGCGGGATCTTCATAAAGCGGACGCCGAATACCGGCCCTTCCTTTCAAGTCTCGGCATTTTCGTGATGGGCTATCTGGGATTGGGGCTGTCGCTCTACCCCTGGATCGTCCCGTTCAATTTCACCATCTGGCAGGCCGCCGCCGCGGGCACGTCGCTCTCTCTTCTCCTTGTGGGCGTTGTGCCGCTTCTGCCCGTCATTCTGGCTTACACAGGCTATGCCTATTACGTCTTCAGAGGCAAAACGAGCCATGAACCGATGTATTGAAATGGTAGAGACCTGGCTGAACGCGCATCCGAAAGCGCGGCAATGGCTCTGGTTCGCGCTGCTTTGGCTGGGCGGCCTTGCCGCCGTCAGCGCCATTGCCTACCCGATCAAGTTTGCCATGCAGAACATCTGAGCATCCGCGCCCTCACGTAGCGTCCACCCCGCTCATGAGCCACAAATTAGACGGCCCGTGACAAGAAACGGCCATCCGCCGATAATGCCCCCAACAACAGCCGGGCACGTGAAGCCCGCGGAGTTGAGGGAGCACAAACACGCATGACCAGCACGCTAGAAGAGCGGCAGGCGATCAGGGACGCGTTTCACCGCCTGATGGCCAGCCGCAACACAGAGGCGGATGTCCGCCGCATCATGGAAACACCGGAAGGCTATGACCCCGCTCTTTGGCAGGCGCTCGCCGAGATGGGCCTGACGGGACTTCTGGTAAGTCCGGACCACGGCGGCTCGGGCCTCGGCCCCGTCGAGCTTGAATATGTGATGGAAGAGGCAGGGGCCGCCCTTCTCTGCGCACCTTTTCTTTCCTCCTGTGTGATGGCGGCGGCGCTGCTGGAACGCGCAGGCGACGGCGCGGCAAAAGCGCGGCTCCTGCCCGACATCGCCTCCGGCAAACGCATCGCCACCGTGGCGCTGACCGGCAAGAAGGGAAGCTGGACGGAAGGCGGCGTGAACGTCACAGCCAAGGGCAGTGGCGAAACGGCCACACTGAACGGCACGGCCTCTTATGTCACCCATGCCCAGATTGCGGACACGCTGCTTGTGGCCGCCAAAACGGAAAACGGCATTGCCGTCTTTGAAGTGGACAAAAGCGCAGACGGCATGAACGTCAAACCGCTTTCCACTTTCGACCGCACGCTGCGCCTCGCAGAAATCACCTTCAAGGACGCAAAGGCCCGGCAGCTAGCCGATACCGGCTGGGCGGAAATCGCGGCCATGATCGACGTCGCCCTCATCGCACTGGCGGGCGAGCAGGCCGGCGGCGCGCAGCACATGCTCGATATGGCCGTGGACTACGCCAAAGAGCGCGTCCAGTTCGGCCGCATGATCGGCTCTTTCCAGGCGGTCAAACACATGGCCGCCGATTTGCTTCTGGAAACGGAATCCGCCACCTCCGCCGCGCGCCATGCTGCCAACTCGCTGGCAGAGGGAAGCGAAGAAGCGGGCGCCGACGTCGCCCTTGCCGCCTTCGCCTGCGCCGATGCCTTTACTACTGTCACCGCAACGGCCATTCAGATGCATGGCGGCATTGCCTTTACCTGGGAGCACCCGGCGCATCTTTATTTCCGCCGCGCGCGCGCCGATGCGCAGCTTCTGGGCACACCCGCCTTTTACCGCGAACGCTATCTGACCGAACTGGGAGCCTGACATGAGCAAGCATGAAATGAGCGACGAGGAACTCCGCGCCAGCGTGCAAGCCTGGCTCAAGGAAAATTGGAACCCGGACATGAAGCGCGGTCCCGTTTGGGGCAAATCACCCGAGATGGCAGCTTGGCTTTCAAAGGTAGTGGACGCAGGCTATGCCGCCCCGCGCTGGCCGAAGGAATGGTATGGACTCGGCCTTTCCAGCCATCAGGGCCGCATCGTGGAAAAGGAATTTGCCCGCATCGGCGCGCCGGGCGCAGGCCAGGACCGTATGAACCTTTATGCGGCCACCGCCTACACCTATGGCACGGAGGAAATGAAAAAGACCTTCGTGCCGGGCATCCTGCGCGGTGAAATTTCCATGTGCCTTCTTTACAGCGAACCTGGCGCGGGCTCCGACCTTGCCGGCATCCGCACCCGCGCAGACCTTGACGGGGATGAGTGGGTGGTGAACGGCCAGAAGGTCTGGACCTCCGGTGCCGCCACTGCCGATTTCGGCATGCTGATCGCCCGCACAGACTGGGATGTGCCCAAACACAAGGGCATTTCCTTTTTCTTCTGCCCCATGAAGCAGCCGGGCGTTGAAGTGCGCCCGCTCCGCCAGGTGACGGACGAGTCGCACTTCAATGAAGTCTTCCTGACCGATGCCCGCATTCCCGCCGCCAATCTCTTGAGCAACCTCGGCGAAGGCTGGCGCGTCCTGCAGACGGCGCTTGCCTATGAGCGCTCCGTCATGGGCGAAAGCGCGCGGGGCGGCCGCAACTCCGGCGGCAAGAAGCAGACGCTGATCGATCTCGCCCGCGAAGCAGGCCGTCTGGACGATCCCGCCTTCCGGCAGGAGTTGGCGCAAGTCATGTCCTACCGCAAGCTGAACGCGCTCAACACAGCCCGCGCAAAGGCGGGGCTGAAGGATGGCACCTCTTCTTCCATCATGTCGCTCGGCAAGCTTGCCATGTCGCGCATCCTGCATGAGGAAGCGCGCATTCGCACCGATATACTGGGCGCGGAAAGCATGCTGCAGGGGGAAGACTACCCGCTGGCCGATGACGCGAACTTCCTGTCGCTCAATGCCTACTTCACCTCCATCGGCGGCGGCACGGACCAGATTCAGCGCAACATTATAGGCGAACGCGTGCTGGGCCTGCCCAAGGAACCGGAAGTCGACCGCGACATTCCCTTCCGCGACACGCTGAGCGTCATAAAGTGCTAAAAGAAAAGAGGCGGAAAGCAGCAAGCTCTCCGCCTCTTTCATTTTCCGATTTGATATTCGCTCAAGCAGGGCGCAGAGAAACCTCCGTCCGTCCTTTCAGCACCACCTGCAGATTTGCCTCACCGGCCTCATCCGCCGTGACGCTCTGGCCCTCGGCACCGCTCACCTGATAGCTGCGCCCTGGCTCCAGCCGGGCAAGGCGCAATGTCTGAAGACCGCCGCCCGCGCCCGGATAAAGCACAAGCTCCAGATCATCGCCGTGGCTGAAGGCCCGCGCGACAAGCACATCCGGATAGCGGGCTTCAGCCAGAACCGGCCCTTTGAGCGCCGCCTCCGAAGGCCCTTCGACGAAAGAACGGCGAAAATCGCCCGTGCGCATGAGACGCCCCATCACTGCATTGGCATTGGCGATGTTGGAACCGCCCGTATAGGACCGTACACCGCCCTCAACCAGAAGCCCGCATTGCCTGTCGAGACTGTTCTGCGCGGCAGCGGCAATGCGCTCATCCCCGAACTCGCGCGCCGAGGTGAGGAAGGAGCCGAAAGCGCCCGTAAAGCCCGGCCGGTAATTGCCCGGATCGAGCCCCTTGCCCGGCAGGCGGATTTCCTCCGACCCGTCCGGCAGTGTGACGAGGGCTGGTTCGATTTCCTTGCGCGCCACCGCCCAGAGCTTCTGTGCGCGCTCCGGCGCGAAGATGTTTGCGAAAGTGGCATAGCCCGCTTCCCCCACGGGGAACGGAAATTCGATGCCCGTGTGCTGAGAGCGCAGCCCGATGATGGAGCCTGACGCATCGGTGAATTCCGTATCGAGCTTTTCCAGCCAATGCGGCAGATAACGTGCCGTGTAATCCGTGCCGAACAGCCGGTCATGCACGGCAAGCGAAGACATGCCGTAATGATTGCAGATCGGATAGATCCAGTTCGGCTCGCAGGGGAAGAGGCAGAATTGCGATTTGTAGTGCTCGTAATTCGACGCCACCGAGCCGATGATGCTGTGAATATCATGCTCATAGGCCGTGCGGCTGTTGAGCGTGAAAGTCAGGCTGCCCGGCTTCGCATAAGTCCGGTCGCCGGAGTTGAGCATATATTGCCCCACATGCATGCCGAACCAGCCGGTGAGCATGATGTTGTCCCGGTCCGCCGGATCGAAATTCGTGAAATTGAGATGCCCCCAGCAGGACTCGTAAACCCAATAGCCCCAAACCTTGCGGTCGAGATATTTGGTGATGAGGTTGCGCTGCGCGTCCCGCAGATATCCTGTGAAGTTGGGCGTATAGGCGCCCTGCAGAATGCCGAGCGCAAAACCCATGTGGTTGATCTGATAGCGCAGCGCCGCGGGCTGAAACTGATCGATGATCGTGAAGCCGTTCCATTGATCGAGCGGCTGCAGCGCCCGGTCAAAAAGATAACGCGCCGATTGAAGCTGTTCTTCGTCAAGCTCGCGCGCATCTGCCGCAGGCACCGCAGCGGCCTGCTCCTTCACCTCGGCCAGAGAAGAGGGAACAAAAGCAGCGCGTGCCTCCCGCTTTTCTTCCTGCCGCGCGAGGCTCTTGGCGCCTGACGAACGCACATAAAGCGTGATGCCCGCCATGACGAGCGCCACCGCAATATGTCCCGCAGGCCAGCCCGCCGTATCCGCCATGAACCCGGCAATCACCGCCGCGCCAAGCCAGACCGTGACAGGTGCAAGCACGAGCCCTGCCCAGAACCAGGCAACAATGGAAAAGGCGAACAGCGCCAGCGTCAGCGGAAAGAGCAGAACCGCCCAGCCGCCCACTGCAGCAAAGCCCGCGCCAGGCAGCCAGAGGCCGAGCCCCGCCGCCTGCCAGGCCGGAGACAGCCCGAGCACCGCAGGCAGAAGACCGAGCAGCCAGAAGGTTCCATAGATGAGCCAGCTCCGGCGTTGACGCGCAGCGGTGACAGGGCCCTTGGGGCTGCGCCCGCGTGCCAGAGGAGCGGAAAGAAAATCACTGTCGGTCGCAGTCATGGGCAGGCCTTTCAGATAAAGATTAGCGCGCGTCTTCCTCGCGCAGACCAAGCGCGGAACAGATTGGCGCATGCAGCGCATCGAAAGTGCGGCTGATGGAAGAGGGATCGGTTTGGTCGGCTACAGGCCAGAGCCCGGCCGAAGCGGCTCCGGCGATACCGCCTCCAAGGGAAAGCTCCGCAACAAGAAGGAGCGCCACTCTTTTGCGGAAGCGCGCGCCGGGGAGGCCCGGCTGGGGGTGCGCGCTGGAAGCGGTATCGCCGTCCGGCCGCCAAGAGGCGGCAGGGTCTTGATAAACGCGCTCGCCGGTAAAGCGGACATAAAGCCCGCGCACCGGCCAGAGAATCTGGCTGAGAAGAAAAACGGCAAAGGCGCAGCACGCCATCTTTCCGGTCCTCCCTCCAGGAAAGCGCTGGCAGATCTACCTTCACAATTGTTCGTGAACGGAGTTATCTGCCTTAACTGGAGAGTGACCCGGACACGGATCCAAGTCCAATCGGAAAGATTGCTGGATTTATAAACTCTGCCTATAAATCATTCTGGAAAAATGGAGAGGGCATCCAGTGCCAGCACATGCTCTGCCCCGCCGCGCAGCATGGCAAAGAACATGTCATCCCCGCGCTCCGTGCGCCCCACAATCATCGAGGCCACAAAAGCCATGATGAAGAGGGAGAAAGAATAGCGCACATAGCCGTCCCACGCATCCTCGAAACTGAAATCCTTCACGCCAAGCTCGATGAGCTTGTCGTAGTAGCGGCGCAGCAGGTCTTTCTCATTGGCGCGCAGCACATCGACCGGCAGCGACCCGCTGAGGAAGTAGGACACGTCGTGCAGCCCGCAGCCAAGGCCGATGGACTGCCAGTCCACCACGGCCAGCGGATAGCCGCCTTCCGCCGTGCCGAACATCATGTTGTCGGGGCGGAAGTCGATGTGAATGAGACAGCGCGGACCCTTATAGCCTTGCGCGTAAAAATCGTAATTGCGCACGATCGCCTCGCCGATCGGCACATACTCATCCGGAATACGCGAGCCATAGCGCGCGCGGAAGCCTTCCCAAAGCTGTCCCATGAACTCGCGGTTCATCAAAGAAGGCGGCGCGGCTTTTGAGTCCGACAGCCAGAAGAAATCTTCCAGGCTCTCATCGCCCCAATGCGAGGCGTGAAGCTTCGCCGCCTCATCCATCACAAGGCCGGCCTGTTCCAGCGTTACGCCTTGAAGCTGGTCGCCCTGCTCCGCCGGAGACAGGTCTTCCATCACCAGCACGAATTCGCTCGTCTCAAGATCGACATCCGCGAAAAGGCAGACCGGCGTTTGAATGAGCGCGCTGTCCGCAAGTTCGCGGTAGAAATTCACCTCGCGAATGTAATTGCCCATATTGACGCCGGTCGCGCGGCTTTCTTCATCCGGCGAGGGAAACTTGCCGACAATGGTCGAAGGCGCGCCTTTGGCGTCCCCGGTAAAGGAAAGCTGAAAGCGGACCGTCTCGCCCACCTGGCCGGTGCCCACTTTCTTCGCCTGAAAGCTGTCGACCGTCACATCATGGCCAGCATGGCGCATCACATCCGTCAGCCAGGCAGCCGTCACCCCTTCCGGCCGCAGGATTTGCGGCGTCGTTTTCAGCATCTTTTCCTCCCGCGCAACTTGGTGTTGGCGTCTTGTTTTTTATTTTGCCGGAATCTTCGTTACCGGATGCACATAGACTTCGTTGAGCTTGATGCGCTCACCCTCAAGCTCAACAAGATCGAAGCCGCGGAGCAGGCTTTGTTCGCCCCCTTCTGCGCCAACAGTGCAGTACCACCGCCCGCAATAGCCCGTTTCCGTGGCCCAAAGCTCATGCGCATCATAACGCATGGGCGGCGTTTCCTGAAAAAGCTTGGTGAGATAGGCGGTCAGCTGCTCTTCGCCGTAAACGCCGTCCGGCACCTGCGGGTCGAAATAGGCCGTATCCGCCGTATAGAAGGAAACGAGACGCGGCACATCCTTGTCGGTCCAGGCCTGCAGCCAGCGCTTGTTGAAATCTGTCAGGTCCATGAAGTCCTCCCTTATTTGTGGCCTTCAAGAACACGCGATCTATGCTCTTCTGTAAAGAACTCTGCTGGCAGCGCCTCCGGCCCCGCCATCACACCGGCGGCGTGAGAACCGAGCGCCGGGTCCGCCGCCGCGCGCTCGAAATAGCTTTTGCGCCGCGCGCGCGCCTCTTCGCCGAATTCCGCATCGAGGCTTGCCGTGATCTGCGCAATGAAACGCAGGCGCCGCATCCGCTCCGCCCGCTCTTCAGCGTAAGGGGCAAAGAGCGCCGGCGTCCATTCCTCACTCTCTTTGAGGAGGTCGGAGACGATGCGCACATCCCGGTAGGTGATGGAAAGGCCGAGACCGATGATCGGGTCTGTCCAACCGCCCGCATCGCCCACCAGCACCACGCCTTCGGCAAAGGGTTCTTCCGTCCAGCTATTGACGTTGAAGTAGGAGCGCAGCGGCCCTGCCGGCGTGCCTTCGGCAATATGCTTGTTCTCCGGGCTGCAGCTCATACGGAACGCATCAAGGAAAAGCTGCGGCCCGTCGGGCCCGGCAAAGCGGCGGCGCTCTTCCAGCGAATAGCTGCCATAAATGCGGATGCGCCCATCTCCTTGCGGGAAGGCGAGGAAAGCAAAATCACCTTCCGTGCCGATGGCCTGCACTTCGGCATCCCAGCCGGCCGCATTTTCAACCAGCATGCCGCCGAACATGTGATGCGGCTTTTCCTGTTCAAGCTTGATGCCCGCTGCCGAGCGCACCGCCGACTGGCGCCCATCCGCGCCGACGATCAGCCGCGCCGAAACGCGCCGTTCCTCGCCCTTGTGGCGGAAGGTGACGGCAGGGCTTGCGCCCGGCTCGATTTCTACAACATCAACCCCGCGAAGCGCCTCCGCGCCCGCGGCCGCAGCCGAATCGAACAGCGTCTGGCAATGATGCGGATGGCCGATGCAAAGCGGGCCCGGCACGCCCTCGACAAACATGTCGAGCGGCAATGCCGAGCCCTTTGCCATATCAGGATCGAGCGTTTCATCGAAGGTGATGTGCTGGCGCACATGGTGCCCGCCCGCCTCGCACAGAAGATCATAAAGGCCGAGGCGTTTCACTTCCGCCACGCCCCAGGGGGCGATCCACTCGCCCCGCACATGATCTTCATAGACGTCGGACTTTTCGAGCAGCAGCACGCTGCGGCCCTCACGGGCCATCACATTGGCCAGCGCCGAGCCGCCAATGCCGCCACCTATGATGACAAGCTCATACTCACTCATTGATACAGCCTCCCTGCCGGCCGCGCCGTTCTTGAATACGCTTTACTGCGTGCGCTGGCCGGAACAGCGTCACTATTCCGTCAAAATGGACACCCGTCCAATTGGAAAGACTTTTAGATTTATAGGAAATTTCTATATAATAGCGGCAAGGAGGACATGAAAACCCGCCCATGGATATTGACGCCAAACCCTTGCGCTGCTTCGTTGCCGTCGCGGAAGAGCGCTCTTTCAGCCGCGCCGCTCAGCGCATGCATGTGACCCAGCCCACCCTCTCCGCCCAGATCAAGGGGCTGGAGCAGCTGCTGGGCTTCGAGCTTTTCCAGCGCACCACCCGCCAGGTGAACCTCTCGCCGCAGGGCCGCGCCTTCCTCAAAAGCGCCGAGCGCATGGTGGAGGAAAGCGACCGGCTGAAACGCATGGCCGAGACGCTGCGCCGCTCCGGCGAAAAGCGCCTCTCCATCGGCGCCGCCTTCTACACCATCGACATTGCAGAGCGCGTGCGCCTGCTGGAAGGCTTCATGGGCACGCATCCCGGCATCACCATCGACATCGACACGCGCTGGCAATATGAGCTGCTGCCCGACCTGCAAAGCGGCGAACTGGACTTTGCCCTCGTCATCGGCGCGCCGGTGGAAGCCGAGACGATGCAGGAACTGATGAAGCGCCCGCAAAGCTTTGAAATTCTCTATCCCTCGAACCTGCGCACACTGGTGTTCCGGCGCGAGCCCATCCGCATCCTCATGCCGAATGAGATGGAAAACGAAGACCGCGAGACGGTTCCCCTCTCAGCGCTGAACGGCAAGAAAGTCGCCGTCCCCTCGCCCGCGCACGGACAGCTCATCACGAAGAAGATCACGGACCTTCTGAAAGAGGCCGGCGCCGAACCCATCGTCCCGCCGGAACCCCACGGCATCGGCGTCGAACGCTATGGCCGCCAGTTCCGCATCCCCGCCATCACCATCGGCTGGTTCGGCAACCGCACGGAAACCGAAGGCCAAATGACCCGCCGCGCCCTGGAAGGCCTCGACCTCGAAACCTCCCTCGCCCTGCTCTCAAACCCGGATGTGAGCTCCCCGCAGCTCGAAGCGTTCTGGGAATTCGCGAAGGGGATGGCGGGGGAGTGAGAAATATGCTCATTCCCCAAACTTATTCCTCAAACCCGTAATAGTTCCGCACGGTTCTATCGCGCGTCCTTCCGGGCTCGAACACTTCGATGACAACCCCATCGGGGCCGCCGAGCATGAAATAACCGCCGCCCCCGCCAAACTCGCGGATCGGGTTTGGAATATGAAGACCAGCAGCCTTCATCCGGTCATAGAGCTCCTTGAGGCCGACAACCTGCATGCCCAAATGGTGGACAGCATTCTTTCCGACACCCCTCGGAGGTTGGTCGTAGAGGTGCATCGCTCCAACCCCGATTTTCATGAACACATTTCGCGCACCCGCAGCATCTCCATCCCAAACAACTTCCGCGTCAAACCAGGTCCGGTAGAAATCGATGGTAACATTCACATCCGATGCGAACAGGTGAATGTGCTGCAAGTGGTATCGTTGATCCCGACCGTAAGGGTATTCCCATTCTTCCTCGGACACTGCCGTCATGATTCTTCCCCTATTCGCCGCGCTGCGCGATGGCCGCGCGGATCGCCTGTTTTTTTTGCTCAGAGAATACACCGCTTTCCAAAAGGTCGAGGACCGACAGAACACCGCCTCTAGATCCCCAGCTTCCTTCTTCGATGACGCGAAAATTCACCCACCATCCGGGCGAGGGCGCATCCATGCCGCATGCGTCAGCCAGCGCAGCAAGTGTGCGCTCGAGGACCTCGGATCTTACCTCTCGCTTCCAATCACCATCCATGACGGCAATATCGATTACCACGATATCCGCACTTGTTTCGGCAATCAGTTTACCGCCGATTGCCATATGAGTGGATGGCAACTCGGCAAAGTGAACTTGGAACCCCACACGCGCCGCCGGTGCAAACTGCCCGACCTCCGGCACAAGCACGGCATCGGTCAGACTCTCTGCTAGTTTCGCGCGTTGTGCCGCATTGAGGCGGCCTTCAGGCGCCGTAACAGTGATAGCGGTCATATCGGTTTCCTTGCATATCCAAAGGCAGCAGATAACGTTAATTGTTACTTGCCTTGAAAATTGGCCGGGCGGCGCTCCATGAACGACATGATGCCTTCCATCATGTCAGCAGATTTCATGACCCGATCACGAATAGCAGGAACACAATCGGCGGCAGCGCGCTCACCCTCAGCGGCATAAGCAAGCGCTGCTTCCTTCGTCACCTGAATACCAAGCGGCGCATTTTGCGTAATAAGCCGGGCAATTTCCATAGCCCGTTCGACTTGTCGGCCTGCACTCACGACTTCCTGAACAAGCCCCACCTTCAAAGCGCGCTGCGCATTGAACTCGTCGCAGAGCATCAGATGATACATCGCATCTCCCCAGCCCATGCGGGTGAGATAACGGAAATGCGCACCGCCAAGAGGCGCAATACCGCGTTTTGCTTCCATCTGACAGAAGCGCGTTGTGTCAGCCGCAACCACGATGTCGCCCGCCAGCATGATTTCAATACCGACCGTGTAGCAAATACCCTGTACCGCCGTAATGACGGGCTTCTTGCATCGGTTCTTAAGTCCCATCGGATCGATATTCTCGTCTGGAAGAGGCTCCACCGAAGCGCTGGGACCGAAGAACTTCGGCATATCCAGCCCCGCCGTGAAATGATCGCCTTCAGCGCATATGACACCGGCCCAAAGACCGTCATTGTCGTTGAGCTCCGTCAACGCATCAGACAATTCACGCATCATCTCAGGCGAGAATGAATTGCGTTTTGCCACATTATCGATGGTGATTTTCAGGACTCGTCCCTGGTGCTCCGCGCGCACTCGGCCTTCAGTATGCGGTGTTTCGCTCATGACTATCTCCCTTGAGCAACATTTTGCCCATTAAGTATTGATTCTGTACTTACGTCAAGGGAGAAAACCGTCCTGCATTACCGGCATGTAGAAATGTGAGAAATGAGCCATTGTCAGCGCAGAGAAGATCAACTGCACAACACTTGGAAAGGCCGAGGCAGTTTCTATCAAAATTCCGGCTGTTTATTACGTCTTGCGAACCGAGCGCTTTTTGAGCCCCGGACCCGCGCGCACCGCTACCTCTCGGGGCACAAGTTCGTTGCTGCATGCCGAACATGTCAGCACAGCATGGAAATCATCCCCGCATGTTTTGTGGTGGAAGAGCAAGGGTGGACCGCTCTTCCCGGCATAATATTTATCGCCCCATCGGAACATGGACATCAGGACGGGATAAAGATCGAGCCCCTTTTCCGTCAACCGGTATTCATAACGCACAGGCTTTTGCTGATAGGGAACCTTTACCAGCACCCCCTCTTTGACAAGCAGGGCAAGCCGGTCAGTTACGATTGTTCTGGATATACCGAGATCAGCCTGAAATGCGTCGAACCGGCGCATGCCGTTGAAGCAATTCCGCAGCATAAGCATTGTCCATCGGTCGCCGATGACGGAAATCGTCCGCGCAACGGAACAGGCCTCGTTACCCAAATCTTCCCACTTCATAACAGCCTCAGGCGGTCGCTAACTTGTTCGCAGAGAAAAGTATCGAATCAATACCATCAAACCGTGATGAGCGCATCCCCCAAACTCCGGGGCGGCGTTGCCTACTCAAGCCCTCTTCACCCCCTCACCCATCCCCCGCCGCGCCTTCAGCGCCTGAAGCTTCTCCTGCATGTCAAAAACCCGCGCCTTCAGCTCCGCGCGGCGCGCGTCCGTGGCGCCCGCCAGCAAATGCAGGGCGAAACCGTAGGCGATGCGGGCTTCCATTTCTTCCAGATCGATGCCGCCGAGAATCCAGTCGGTGAGATAGGCGCCGAAGATGTGGGCGAGCTGGGAGGTGTAGGCGCCGGGCTCCAGGCCCTCATCAAGAAAGCCTTCCCGCTCCAGCGCCGCAACGAGGCCGCGCCAGAACTGGGTGCGCGGGCCGGTGAAGCCTTCGCGCAAGGCGGGCTCGCCGGAGCTGTTCACCTCCAAAAGCACCGCGCGGTAAAAGCCGGGCTCGGCCTCATAGAACGCCCGCGCGAGGCGCACGGCGGCGAAGACCATTTCGGCGGCATCCGGCGCATTGAGCGCGGCAAGCTGCGCCTGATATTGCTCCACATCCGCATCCAGCATGGCGAGCATGACGGCGAGCTTCGAGCCGAAGAGATTGTAAGGGGTGACAAGGCTCACCCCCGCCTTTTCCGCCAGCGCGCGCATGGAAAAGCCGGTCTCCCCGCTTTCGCGCACCAGCTCCCGCGCCGCCGCCACAATGCGCCGCCGCCGCTCCGCCTTCGCTTCTTCTCTGACGCTCAAAAATCCCTCCCTCTCCGTGCCCTCACTATAGCAGAGAAGAAAAATATTGAAACGCGTTATGCTTTTTTCTAGCCTGAAGGCATGGGATGCGGGGAGGCGTTCCATGCGTGACCCAAGGAGCGCGCAAAACGGGAGGAAAACCAATGGCTTATGTGGAAGCGGAAACGCGCCAGCCCGGCTTGCCGCCGCTGACGCGCAATCTTGAGCAGGCAGCGCAGGACATAAAGGATTACGGCATCTGCCTAGTGGACGGCGTGCTGGAAGGCAAGGAACTCACCCGCGTGCGCGACGCGCTTTACCGCGCCGCCGAACATGACAAGACGCGCGGGCGCGAGCAGCAATTCAGCCTCGATTATGAAGAAGACGGCACCAACCAGCGCATCTGGAACGTGCTGAGCCGCGATCCTGTCTTCGAGGATCTGGTGACGCATCCCGCCGCCCTTGAACTCGTCAAATCCGTCATCGGCTGGCCCTGCCTGCTCGGCAATATCTCCGCCAACATCACCGCGCCGGGCGGCGGCGAAATGGTGCTGCATGCGGACCAGATTTTTGTGCCCGAGCCCTGGCCCGCCGAGCCGCAGGGCGTCAATGTCGTCTGGTGCGTGGATGAGTTCACGGAAGAAAATGGCGGCACGCGCTTTGCGCCCGGCAGCCATTTGCTGCACCGCCTGCCGCGCGAGGATGAAGCGGACACCCCCACCACCCCCATCGAAGCGCCGGCCGGCGCCATCGCCGTTTTCGAAAGCCGCGTCTGGCACAAGACCGGCTTCAACAAGACGAAGGATCAGCGCCGCGCGGGCATTTTCGCCTGGTACACCAAGCCCATCTACCGCCAGCAGGAGAACTGGTACCTCTCGCTTCAGCCTTCCACACGCCAGTTCGCTTCCGAAGAAATGCTGGTGCTGCTGGGCCTGAAGACCGAAGGACTGGGCCTAGTGAACGGAGCATCCCCGGCATGAGCGAAGCAGCGATCAGAAAAGAAAGCGCCCTTGATGTGGCGGAGCGGTTCTTCTCCGGCATCGAGGCAGGAAACACAGATCAGGTCCGTGCCTGTTACGCGCCCCATGCGCGCATCTGGCACAATACGGACGGCATCGAGCAGACACGCGAGCAGAACCTTGCCGTCCTGAACTGGCTCTTTGGCGCGGTGCCGGAGCGCCATTATGAAGTCACCCAGCGCGTGGAAGTGCCGGGCGGCTTCATGCAGCAGCATGTGATGCATGGGAAGATGCAGAACGGCAAGAGCTTCGCCATGCCCGCCTGCATCATCTGCCGCGTGGAAGAGGGCGCCATCACCCGCCTTGATGAATATCTCGACGGCAAAGACGGCGAAGCCCTGGCGGACGCCATGCCGAAAGCCCATCAGGCGATCAAGACCTCCGCCGATGTGCCCCGCGCCAAAACGGTTGAAGAAGCAAAGGCGCAGCTCGATGAATTCGGCATCTCCATCATGGAAGGCGTGCTGAATGAAGAAGAGCTTGAACGCGTGCGCGACGCCGTGCGCGGCGGCGTGGAGCGGGACGAGAAGCACGGCGTACAGCTTCACGGCTTTCCCTTCGATCCCGACACGCTGAACACGCGCATCTTCGATCTTGTGAACAAGGACGAAGTGTTCCGCGAGCTGGTGGAGCATCCGCTTGCCCTGCAGCTTGTGCCGCATGTGATCGGCTCGAACTTCCTGCTCTCGAACTTCTCCGGCAACATCACCGCCCCCGGCTCCGGCCCCATGGGCCTGCACGCCGATCAGGGCTATGTGCCCGCGCCCTGGCCGCCCTATCCGCTGGCCGTCAACATCGCCTGGGCGATTGACGACTTCACGGTGGAATGCGGCGCAACGCGCTTTGTGCCCGCCAGCCATGGCGGCATGGAAGGGCCGGAGCCCGGTCGCACCGATTATGAAACCGTGCCCATCGAATGTCCGGCCGGGTCCATCTTCGTCATGGATGGCCGCGTTTGGCACGAGACCGGGCCGAATATCAGCAAGGACAAAACGCGCATCGGCCTTTTTGCCTATTACGTGCGCCCGTTCCTGCGCCCGCAATGGAACTGGTCTTTGACCGTGCCGGAGGACGTGCTGAAAGAGGCAAGCCCGCTCCTGCAGGCCATGCTCGGTTTCGGCGACAATCCGACCGGCAGCCTCAATTCACTGTACTTGAAGAATAAGAAGAGCTGAGCCACAAGAGCCGCTATAAAGACTGGATAAAAACGCTGCCAGGGAGGCGGCAAACATTAAAGAGGGAACAACATGTCAGCAGCAAATGACGCAGATTTCGTGCCCATGCGCAACGGCATCTTCATGGCGCCGTTCCACCCCACGGACCGGGACCCGACCGAAGCGCTTCAGCGCGACCTGGAACTGATCGAACATCTCGACCGGTTCGGCTATGAAGAAGCCTGGATCGGCGAGCACCATTCCGCCGGGTTTGAAATCATCTCCAGCCCCGAGCTTTTCATTGCCGCCGCGGCAGAGCGCACCTCGCGCATCAAGCTGGGCACGGGCGTGGTGTCGCTGCCCTATCACAACCCGCTGATGACGGCGAACCGCATTCTCCAGCTCGACCACATGACGCGCGGGCGCATCATCTTCGGTGTCGGCCCGGGCCTGCTGCCTTCGGACGCCATGATGCTCGGCATCGACCCGATGACCCAGCGCGACCGCATGCTCGAAGGCATCGACGTCATCATGCGCCTCTTCAAGGGCGAAGTGGTGACGGAGAAGTCCGACTGGTACAACCTCGTCAATGCCCGCGCGCATCTGCGTCCCTATTCTCACCCGCACCCGGAAGTCTGCGTTGCCAGCGCCGTCTCTCCCTCGGGCGGGCGCGCTGCCGGCAAATATGGCTTCGGCATGCTCTGCGTGGCGGCAACGAATGCCGACGGCTTCGATGCGCTTTCCACCAACTGGCAGATTGCCTGCGAAATCGCCGAAGAGCATGGCCGCGTGATGGACCGGGGCACACTTCGCCTCGTCGGCCCGGTGCATATCGCCGAAACCCGCGAACAGGCCCGCAAGAATGTGGAATGGGGCCTGCACAAATGGCAGGAATATTTCGCCAATCTGAACCCGCTTTCCCCGCGCCCCGAAACGGGAAAGGCCCCGATCGACGCCATGATCGAAAGCGGTCAAGCCGTCATCGGCACGCCGGATGACGCCATCGAGCAGATCAAGCGCCTGCAGGCCAAGCAAGGTCAGTTCGGCGCCTTCCTGCAGCTGGCTCATAACTGGGCGCCCTGGGATGCGACGGTCAATTCCTACCGTCTCTGGGCCGAGCATGTGGCCCCGGTCTTCAAGCGCGCCAATGTGAGCCGCCAGGAATCCTATGACTGGGTGACGGAACACGGCGCCGATTTCATGAACAAGGCCATGCAGGCCGCCGGCGCCATGATCCAGAAGCACGCCGACGAACGCGCGGCAAAAGACGGCAAGAAGCAGGCCGGCGAATAAACGCCTCTGTAACAGACAGCAAAATGCCGGGCCCCGAAAAGGCCCGGCATTTTTATGCGCAACACTCCGCTCAGAACAACAAAGACAACATCTGCTTCAGAACCTGTTCCAGCGGCACCGTCATAAGCAAAACGGGCACGAAGGGAAGCAGCATCGCCCCCACAAGCGCAGCCATGCTCGGAACGTTGATGGGCACGGCCCTCATATCATAGGCACTCGAGACCACCTGATAGAGATCGGCAAGGGCCGAGGAGTCCGGCTCCGAAAGCGCATCGAGCCCGCCGCGCTTTTCCTTGTTGCCCCATTTCTCTTCGAAACGAAGCCCTGCATAGCTCGCCAGCTCCCCATAGAAAAAGACACCCCGCCGCCATGCCGTAGCCAGAACTTTGGAAAAGAAGCAAAGCGGCAAGGTAAGGCTCGCAACCACGAGGGCAGCCATACCAGCAACAAGAAATTTGTGCGCAAACGGAGACCCGCCCTCAAGCACGCCATTCGCCGCACTGCCCGCGACAATTACCCCAAGCGCGAAGGCAACAGTTGCATAAGCCTGCAGCGAATACCCCAGAAAGCCCAGCCCGCCTGCACCGTCCGGATGGGGCGGCACGATCCGCAGATCAAGCTTTGAAACCTGCCAAAGAAACCGCACCCAGAGCATCCATCGCCAAATCCAGCTAAAGAGCAGGATTTGCAGCAATGGCAGAGACACGAGAATGTTCCACCAGCCCGCAAGCGAGTATCCACCACCGTCATCTTGCCGCATCCAGGGTGCAAACACATCCTGCGGCACTGTCAGAACAGCCGTTATCATGAACAGATAGGCAAGCGCCGTGATCACGATTTCCGCGGCATTCGAATTCAGAAGACGCTTGGTCGAGGCAATCATCTCGTCGAATGCGGCGCGTTCGTTTTCTTGATCAACTCCGCATGCCGGAACTGCCACGCAATCTCCGTCAGCCGTTCCGCACACACTTTCTCTGCAATAATCAGCAAAGGAACCGCAAGCAACATGCGCGCATGAACGCTCATATCGTAGAAGAACGCGGATACGTGCCCGCCTGCCAGCGCAAGAACGAGAAGCGGAACCCACCCTGCCAGAACCGCAAGTATTGCACGGCGCGCAATATGCGGCCGTTCAGGATGCGCCAAAACGAGGCGGCGCTGCAGCCGCTGCGGCGGGCCCAGTTCAAAGAGGGGAGACTCGGAAGCATTTTCCTGCATGATCACACCCTTTCCGGACCCGGCCTCATTGCCAGCCAACGGGCTGCGTTCAGAATGCCTGTCCTATGTAAAAATAGAATCCAGACTCGCCATCTTTACCCACTGCATAATCGATACTCGCATCAACGCCATAAACCGGCACGGCCAGGAACCGCAGACCCGCCCCGACACTCGGCAACAAGTCACTCTCGGGAAGAGAAGAAATCTTGGGCGCCACCCCGCCCACACCGCCAAAGGCCGCAAGGCCCCACCGTTCCGCAAAACGCCAGCGATACTCCCCCTGAACCGCATACATCGAGAAATCACGGTACCGGCCGGATTCATAACCGCGCAAATCGTTCCGGCTTCCGAACCGGCAAAGCTTGAAAAACGGCGTCTCATCCGAGCTGTCGCAAAGCGTGCCGCGCAGCGCGATGACGGAAGACTCGTTCAGTGAGAAATAGCCGTTGCCCGTCAGTCTGTAGGTTTCGAAATTGGAATCACTGCCCAGCGCCTCCGACGCGAAGAAGCTGTCAAAATCCGCCAACACACCCGTCGTTGGATAATATTCGGAATCGCGCGTGTCATATTCAAGCGCTATGCCCGGGGAAGAGACAACGGAATCAAGTTCAACATCAGGCAGATTGGGCAAACCGGCAAAACCGGAAAGGCGCAAACGCGTCCTGATATGCATGAATTGATAAGCGAGCCCCACATAAAAATTGTCGGCAACCCGTGCCAGTCCCTTCACGAAGATGCCTGTCCCGGCCTGCTCGATGGGGAGCGCATAGCCGATGTCTCCTGCCGAACTGCCGATCCCGTAAAAATCGAGATTGAAGAGACCATATCCGGCGCCAGCAGTCAGACGGTATGTGTCACGGGCGAAGTTTGCCTTCTGCGCGGCGCCAAAAGCATAGCTTTTGGTGTTGGTGTAGAGCCCGCCAACACCTGTTACCCACGGCTCCTCCGCTCCTTCCACCTCATAAAAATAGGCACCAATCAAGCCCAAGCCGGTGCCTGTTGTCGGGTCGGATTGGGGAACCGGCATGACGGTAAAGCGCGGCCCCGTTGCCTCATCCTTGGAATCGGCATGCTCCGCAGATTTGATGTCAGGCTTCCCAGTCTCCCTATCATCCACCGCGTCCGCGCCGCTGAGGGGCACGCAAGAAAGCACGAAGATCAGGAAGAGAAGCTTCTTCAATGCATCGGTTCCGCGGCCAGGGCAGGAATGATCCATCAAAACTATAAAGCAACACCGGCGCGGCAATAAGAGCCACGAGGCCCAAACTGCGCGCGCCGGTTGTCTGGAAACGGAATATTATGCGAAATGCAAAGCCTTAAGCCGCCGATTCCTCACCAAGTGCCGGGAAATCCGTATAACCCTTGGCGCTGCCACCGTAATAAGTGCGCGGGTCGGCATTGACCAGCGGCGCATTTGCTTTCAGGCGTTCCACGAGATCCGGATTACCGATGAAGGGGCGGCCAAAGGCGATCATGTCCGCCGTGTTTTCCGCCCGGGCGTTGATCGCCATATCCCGGTCATAAAGATTGTTGGCGATGAAAGTGCCCTTGAAGAGGCTGCGCAGCTTCTGGAGGTCGAAAGAGGGCTCCGCATCACGGGAAACGCCGGTATCCCCTTCTACCATGTCGAGCCAGCCGACCTTGAGTTCATTGAGCTTTTCGACCACATAAGTGAAAAGCGGCTCGGGGTTGCTGTCCCACGCGCCGTAAGCATGACCGATGGGTGAAAGACGCACCGCCGTGCGCTCCGGCCTCCAGATCGTCACCACCGCTTCCATCACTTCCAGAAGAAGCCGGGCCCGGTTTTCGATGGAACCGCCATAGGCATCGGTGCGCTTGTTGGTCATATCGCGCAGGAAAGCGTCGAGCAGATAGGAATGAGCGCCGTGGACTTCCACGCCGTCGAAGCCAGCTGCCTTTGCCCGTTTTGCGGCCTGGGCAAACTGATCGACGATCATGGGCAGTTCTTCAAGCTTGAGCGCGCGGCATTCTTCAAAATCCACAAACTTGCCGCCCGCAAAGACCTTGCCTTCCTGATGCATGGCGGAGGGCGCAAGCGGCGCCCCGCCATCCGGATTGAGCGAGGAATGCGACAGGCGCCCCGCATGCCAGAGCTGGCAGAAGATCTTGCCACCCTTTTCATGCACGGCATCGGTCGTCAGCTTCCAGGCATCGATATGCTTGTCATTCCAGATGCCGGGAATGAAGTCGCCGCCCCGGCCTTCCGGCGCCACCGCCGTGGCTTCGGTGATGAGCAGACCCGCCGATGCGCGCTGCGCATAATAGGTTGCCTGCAATTCCCCCGCATTGCCATCCATATCCGCCCGCGTGCGCGTCAGCGGCGACATGGCAATACGGTTGGAAAGGCTGAGCCCGTTAAACGCGCACGGCTCGAACAGGTCTGTTTCCGGCATCACTTCTTCCTTTGTTGCGGCTTTCTCTTCCAGCCCTTAGCCAGTTGCTTCACGCAGTCGCGCTTTCTTTTTCCAGCGTGACTTCGAGGCCGGGCAGATCACCCTTCGCCCGCCATTTCTCGAGCAGGTCGATGAATGCGATCGGCCCCTGCCAATAAGGCGAGCCCCGTTTCACGCGGTCGGTCAGCCCGCCGCCTTCATTATTATAATAGCCGGGCGTGCATTCCATCAGATAGGCCTGCCGCGCCTCAGCCGCTTTCACGATGCCGGAAACCCAGGCATCTTCCGCTTCCGGCTTGGCTTCAATGCTCTTTGCGCCAAGCTCTTTTGCCCGTTTCGTCACATAGGCAATATGCTTCGACTGCTCATCCAGCATGTGCTGGAAGTTGGCACTCTGGCCGGACTGAGCCGGTGAGATGATGAAGCAGTTCGGAAAGCCGCGGCTGAAAAGACCATGAAGCGTCTGCGGGCCGTCTTTCCACCGTTCGGAGAGCGTCATGCCGTTCCGGCCATGCACTTCGAACCCGACGCGGCGCGTATAGCCCGTGCCCACTTCAAACCCCGTCGCATAGATCAGGCAATCGATCTCATATTCCTTGCCATCCACGACAATGGCGTTTTCCGTGATCCGCTCGACCCCCTGGCCCTTCGTGTCCACCAGATGAACACCCGGTTTGTTGAAGGATTGCAGATACTGGTCGTGGAAACAGGGGCGCTTGCAGAACGCATTGTACCAGGGCTTCAAGCCCTCGGCGGTTTCCTTATCCGTGACGATCTCGTCCACACGGGCGCGCACGCGTTCCATCTTCTGATAGTCGGCGATCTGCACCAGCACTTCCGGATTTTCCACCGGCTCGCCGCGTGCTGCCTTGCGCCGGGCAGCAAGAACGATATTGCCGATGAGATCGGTCCAGCCATCATTGACCATGTCTTCGTCAAACTCGGCGCCCGAAATGACGGCAGAGAAATTGTCCATGCGCTCGCGCTGCCAACCAGACGTCAGAGAGTCCGCCCAATCCGGGTCCGTCGGCCGGTCGGCGCGCACATCGACGGCAGAAGGCGTGCGCTGGAAGACATAAAGCTCCTTCGCGCCTTCCGCGAGATGCGGAATGGCCTGCACCGCGGTAGCGCCCGTGCCGATAATGCCGACGCGCTTGTCTTTCAGCTTGTCGAGCCCGCCTTCGGAAGAACCGCCGGTGTATTCATAATCCCAGCGGCTGGTGTGGAAGGCATGACCCTTGAAACTTTCAACCCCCGGAATGCCCGGCAGTTTGGGCCGGTCAAGCGGGCCGCCTGAGAGCACGACATAATTCGCGCGGATCGTGTCGCCCCGGTCGGTTGTCACTTTCCAGTGCGCCTCATCTTCCTGCCAGCGCATGTCTTTTACGACCGTCTGGAACAGCGCGCGCGGATAAAGATCGAAATGCCGGCCAATGCGGCTGCAATGCTCGCGGATTTCGGGCGCCCGCGCATATTTGCGCACCGGCATATAGCCCGTCTCTTCCAGAAGCGGCAGATAGATGTAGCTTTCCGTATCGCAGGCCGCGCCCGGATAGCGGTTCCAGTACCAGGTCCCGCCGAAGTCACCGCCTTTTTCGATCATGCGGATATCGTCGATGCCCGCTTCGCGCAGGCGCGCTGCAGTGAGCAGCCCGCCGAAGCCGCCGCCGACAACCAGCACTTCGACACTTTCATCCACGCTCTCGCGCTCGAAATCCGGGTCCGCATAAGGATCATCCAGATAATGCGCGAACTTGCCCGTCATCTCGACATATTGCTCGTTCGCTTCTTTCCGCAGGCGGCGGTCGCGTTCGATACGATATTTCTCGCGCAGCTCCTTGAAACGGGCTGCAGCTTCCTTTTCGGACTGACCGTTCGCATCGTTCATGGACATGAACCCTCCCTGTCGCGCGGCTTTATTTTTATCTGGCCGCTTTAGCGTGGCATTCGGCGCACGCGGTCCGTCTCCCCGGGCAGAATTTTAGAGCGCGCTCCAATTTCGTCAACCGAATTTACGAAACCTTCCGCAGCGTCATCGGGCACCCAGCCCCAAATAAAAAGCGGGACCGGCTGAGCGGTCCCGCTTCTTGCCCTGGGCGCCCATGCCAATGGCAGGGCTTACCTGTCTTTATAATTGGGTTTGCGCTTCTCCAGAAAGGCCTGGAGGCCTTCCTTGAAGTCATCCGTGCGCGCGGCGAGCACCTGGTTGCGGTTCTCGATGGCCATGGCCTGTTCGAGACTGCCCGCATCCACCGCCATGTTGAGGCCCTCCTTGGTCAGGCGAAGCCCCATCGGCGAAGTGGCCAGCATCTCATCCACATAAGGCTGTGCGGCTTCTTCAAGCTTTTCATCCGGCACGACCTCGGAAACGAGGCCCGTTGCCAGCGCGCGCTGGGCATGGATGAAGCGGCCCGTCAGCATCAGTTCGGAGGCAAGCGACACACCGACGAGGCGCGGCAGGAAGTAACTCACGCCCATGTCGCAGGCCGAAAGGCCGAGCTTGATAAAGGCAGCGTTCATCTTCACGCTTTCACCGGCAATGCGAATATCCGCGGCGAGCGCGAAGGCGAAACCGCCCCCGCAAGCCGGGCCATGCACCAGCGCAATGATGGGCTGCGGGCATTTGCGCATCTTGATGTACACATCCGCCAGATAGCCCTGGAAGCCGAAGCCCCCGCCAAAGGGCGGCTCTTCCTCTTCGCCGTCCGAGCGCTCCTTGATGTCGAGCCCGGCGCAGAAGGCGCGGCCCGCGCCTTTCATCACGACGATGCGGCAATTGCGGTCATGATAGAGGCGGCCGAAATAATCGGCCATCTCGCCTGCCATCTTGGTCGAGATGGAGTTGAGCGCATCGGGCCGGTTGAGCGTCAACCAGTGAACGCCGTCCCGGTCTTCCACCTTGATGGTTTCATATTCATAAGCCACGTCGTTTCTCCTCCATCTGGCTGGGGCGGTCAGCGTCCGCCCTGGCCGTCATCCACACGCACGAAGGTGCCCGTCACCGCTTCCGATGCCGGCCCCACAAGGAAGAGCAGCGTGGAATCGATCTGCGCGGGTTCGCCAAGACGCTTTCTCGGGAAATGCTTGGAGATATCGCCCATGCGCTCCAGCATGCCTTCCAGCATTTCGGAGCGGAAGGCGCCCGGCGCGATCGCGTTCACATTGATGAAGAACCGCGACCATTCAACCGCCAGCGCTTCCGTCATGCGCACGACGGCTGCTTTCGATACCGAATAAAGCGCTGCGCCATTGCCGTCATACCGGAATGCCGCTTCCGAGGCGATGTTGACGATCCGGCCCGGCTTCTTCGCGTCAATCAAACGGCGCGCCACTTCCGTGGCCAGAATGAACGGCGCGCGGACATTGATGTCCAGCACCCGGTCGATCAGTTCCACCGGCATCTTGTGCGCACGCGCCGCATCGGGAATGCCCGCATTGTTGACGAGGATGGTCACATGGCCATAGGCCTTCTCCACCTCATCGACGGCCGCCTTCATGCGGTCGGCATCCGTCACATCCATCTGCACAGGCATCGCTTCGCCGCCATCCTTGCGGATTTCTTCGGCAAGCGCTTCGAGCCGGTCAAGACGGCGGGCGGCCAGCGCCACCTTGGCGCCCTGGCTCGCCAGAACTCTGGCAAAGCGCAGGCCGAGCCCGGAGGACGCGCCCGTAACGAGCGCGACCTGGCCGGTCAGATCGGTGGAAATATTGGGAAGCGGATAACTCATGCCTTGCTCCTGCCGCTGGTCGGAATGTCCTTGAACGGAACGTTCTTGTCCACGCGGATATCGCCCGGCAGACCGAGCACCCGCTCACCGATGATGTTTCTCAGGATCTCGTCCGAGCCGCCCTCGATGCGGGTGGCGGGCGAGCGCATGAGAATGGCCTGGAAGCGGCCGTTCTGCGGGCTCGTCTCGTCCCAGATCACGCCGCTCTCGCCTTGAAGGTCGAGCGCATACATGGCGAGCTCCTGCATCGTCGCCCCGGCAACAAGCTTGCCAATGGAGTTTTCAGGCCCCGGCGTTTCGCCCTTGGAAAGGGCGGTCAGCGCACGCATGCCTGTATATTTCAGGCCGCTCTGCTTCACCGCGATCTGCGCGAGCTTGGAGCGCACACCGGCATCATCCACCGCCGGTTTGCCATCCACTTCCACATCGAGGCAATACTCGAAAAGCTCCGGGAAGCCCGTGGACATGCCCGAGCCGATGGAAAGGCGCTCGTTCATCAGCGTGGTGAGCGAGACCTGCCAGCCTTGCCCCACATCGCCAAGGCGCTGGGCGGCGGGAATGCGCACATCGTTGAAGAAGACTTCATTGAAGCCCGACTGGCCGTTCACCTGCTTGATCGGCCGCACTTCCACACCCGGCGTCTTCATCGAAAGGAAGAACATGGTGAGGCCCTTGTGCTTGGGCACATCGGGGTCGGTACGGGCAATGAGCAGACCCCAATCGGAGTGCTGCGCGCCGCTGGTCCAGATCTTCTGACCATTGATGATCCAGTCGCCGGAGCCGTCATCGGCCTGCACCGCGCGGGTGCGAAGGCCCGCAAGGTCCGAGCCGCCGGCAGGTTCCGAGAAAAGCTGGCACCAGATTTCCTCACCCGAGGCGAGCGGGGGCAGACGCTCCTGCTTTTGCTCTTCCGAAGCCCAGGCCATCACGGTCGGGCCGCACATGCCATGGCCGATGATGAAGGGGCTGGAGAGCGCCGCATAAGCGCCTTCTTCCTGCCCCCAGATCACGCGTTCCATGGGCGTGCGGGCGCCGCCGCCATATTCCTTGGGCCAGTGAAGGCAGGCCCAGCCGGCTTCGGCTTTCTTCTTCTGCCAGGCTTTGGCAGCGGCCATCGGGTCTTCGCTGTCGATGGCGCTCGAGCCGAAGCTGGCGCGTTTCAGTTCCGCTTCCAGATGCTTGGGCGCATTGGCATCGAGCCAGGCGCGGACTTCAGAACGGAATGCGGCTTCTTCTTTTGTATCTTCGAAATCCATGTCTCGTCCTCCCGGTCAGGCCGCATCGGCCGTGTTGCTGCCGCGCATACGTTCGATAAGCAGGCTCTCCCATGTGGAAAGCGAGCCGAGCGCAAGCGCGAGCGCGTTGGAACGCCGGTAGAAAAGGTGGCAGTCGAAATCCCAGGTGAAGCCCATGCCGCCATGCACCTGGATGTTGTTCTTGGCGCAGTGCTGATAGGCCTGCGTGGCCGAGACGCGTGCCGTTGCCGCCGCAATCGGCAGTTCCGCCGCGCTGGAGGAAAGCGCCCAGGCTGCATAATAACAGTTGGAACGCGCCAGCGTTGCGGAGACATACATATCCGCCAATATATGCTTGATCGCCTGGAACGACCCGATGGGACGACCGAAGGCCATGCGCTCCAGCGCATAATCACGGCCCATTTCAAGCGCGGCATCCGCGCCGCCCACCTGCTCAAAGGCCATGAGAATGGCGGCACGGTCCATCACCTGCTCGGCAATGTACCAGCCGTCGCCTTCTTCGCCCAAAAGCTCGGCAGGCGCGCCATCGAACGTGACCTTCGACTGGTTGAGCGAGGGATCGATCGTGTTCAGCGTTTCGCGTTTGACGCCGGCGCCCTTCATGTCCACGAGATAGAGCGAGACCTTGCCAGCGTCGGAAAGCGCAGCCACAACGGCCACATCCGCCGCATCGCCGTCCATCACCGGCGACTTCACGCCGCTCAACTTGCCACCCTTCACCTGCGCGCGGATTTTCTTCGCGCTCATGCGGCCCTGGCCTTCGGCAAAGGCGAACGCGCCAATGGCTTCACCCGCTGCAAGCTTCGGCAGCCAGGCTTTCTTCTGCGCGTCGGAGCCCGCCTGCAGCAGAAACTCCGCCGTCAGATAAATCGAAGAGGCAACAGGCACCGGCGCAACCACGCGGCCCAGCTCTTCGGCAAAGATGCAAAGCTCGAGATAGGAAAGGCCGACACCGCCATATTCTTCGGGAATGGCCGCACCAAGAAAGCCAAGCTCCGCAAGACCTGCGTAAAGATCGCGGTCATAAGCGTCCGGGCCTTCAAGAATGCCGCGCACAACGGCAGGCTGACACTTGTCTTCGAGAAAACGCCGGATCTGATCCTTCAGCGCTTTCTGTTCGTCGGAAAAATCTAGGTTCATCTGGGCTCCTCCGCAGAAATGACGCAGCCGCCGCCCGGCACCGCAGCAAGGTTTTTCGTTTTCTTTCTTGCGGCTGCTCTCGCTTTTTAGAGAATACTCTAATCATGTCAACACGGAACGGAAACGCGGTATAAGAGCTTATTCCATCTTTGCGGCGGACGCTGCGTCAGCATTATCTTTTTTGAAGGACGCACACATGCCGCAAGGGAAACAAGTCTTATAGGCCAGGAACAAGCGCATGGCGGCAGGACAAACGGCAACTTTATCGCGGCGCGAAACCGCCAAGGCCGAGCGGCGGCAGCGTATTGTCGAGGCCGCAGGCGCGCTGGTGCGCGAGCAAGGTTATGACGCAGTGTCCATGGTGCAAATCGCAGAACGCGCAGAAGTAAGTCCGGCAACCCTCTACAATCTTTTCCAGACCAAAAGCGCGATCTTTCAGCGCGTCTTCGATCTCGACCTGGAAGACTATCTGCACCAGCTTGCCGGCATGCCAGTGTCGGGCGCACTGGAGCGCCTTTATGCGGCGATCGATCTGGCGGCGCAGCGCTGCAGCAACGATCCCGACTTCTACCGCGCCATGACGCGGGCGGGCGACAGCCGCAATGACGGGCTCGGCCTTGCCATCGGCCGCCCGCGCCGCGCCTTCTGGCGCGCTGAGGTGGAAACCGCCATCAAGGAAGGCTATCTGCGCGCCGAAACGGATGCCGATCTTCTCTCGCGCACCCTTGCCCGCTTCATGCGCTCCGTCTTTCTCGAATGGTCAGCGCATCTTATCCCGGCAAAACAACTGCCGAAGGAAGCCGCCTATGGCTTCACCCTCGCGCTTTTGCCCTACAGCACGCGCAAATCAGGCCCCGCCTTGAAATCCCGCCTCGCAGACCTTGAAGCCATCCTCACGGCCCCCTGCGGCAAGTCCTCCAAAACGAAAGTCAAAGGCGCAAAATAGGCGGGCATCAGAACCCGCTCTCCCGGAGGAAAACGGAAGCCAGCTGCCGGAACCATTCGCCAAGCAGACTGCGGCGCGCGCCCTCAATCTGAAGCTGCCCGCGCGCCTCGCGCAGCTGATCCGGCACATGGTCGAGTTTCACGGTCACGGGAAAGACCGCATGAAGCGGCGCAAGTTCTTCTGTCTGCGCCGCGGTTGCCACCGGCCCGCCAAAGCGGGCGGAAAGCGCCGGATGTTCGATCCGTGCCGCCCGCGTGCTGCCGATGGAAACAAGACGTCCGGCAACCGGCGAGACCGCGCCCTCCACATAAAATTTTGCAGGACTTCCTGTCCTCAAACGGTCCACCTCATCGGCATCGACATAGGCTTCAACATGCCACTCAGAAGGGTCAAGAAGCACACCAAGCGGTGCGCGCGGGCTCACCCATTGCCCGGGGCTCACCTCCGGGTCGAGATCGAGCCATAGACCGTCAAACGGCGCCGTTAATTTCAAACGGGAGATTTCGGCCTGCGTCGCCATGGCGGCTTGCCGCTCCACGGCAAGCCGCCGCCGCGTAACCGATTGCTGCGCAAGCCCTGCAGGGTCTGCCATCATGCCACTGAGCCGCGCCTGATAACTGGTGATCCCCGCCTCGTTCTGCCGCATCCGCCAATCAAGTTCGGGACTGTCCAACGTCAGCAGCACCGCGCCTTTGGAAACGGCACCGCCCGCATGAATAGCGGAGAGCTTGGCGGGAAAAGGCGCAAACACCTGCACCTGGCGCGCCGCCTTGGCAACGCCATAGCCATGTATCTGGCTTTCCCATGGCACGGCCAGCAGAAGCATCAGCAATCCGCCCGCTGCCCAGAACACATATTTGCGGCGCGAGGAAACGCCGTCCCGGTGCGCCCACCAATATTTCAATTCCCGCATGGCCGGCATGAGGATGAACCACGCTATTTCCACCGCAAAAAGAAAGATGCCGAGCACTTTGAAAAAGAGGAGATAAACCGCAATTGCAATCCCGATGAAAAGCAGCAGCCGGTAGATCCAGGTCAACACAGCGAAAGCCACAAGCAACCGGCGCTGCCCGGCCGGAAACGGCTCCGGCCATTCTTCCTCAAGGCCGAGCAGCGTGCGGCGGATAGCCGTGCGCGCAATGGCGAAAGAGCGCTCATGCAGATTGGGAAAGTCGAGCAGGTCCGTCAGAATGAAATAGCCGTCGAAGCGCATGAACGGGCTGGCATTCAGCGCCAGCGAGAGCACCCAGCTTGTGGTTGCAAGATAAAGCAGGCCGTTGCGCAAAGGCCCCTCCGCGCAAAGCGCCCAGCCAAGCGTCGCAAGACCCGCAAGCGCCAGTTCCGTCAAAATGCCCGCGCTCGCAATGGCCAGCCTCTGGCGCGCGCCGGGCAGCTTCCAGCTCTCACCGGTATCCGTGTAAAGCATTGGCCACAGCACAACAAAGGCAATGCCCATATGCGCAACGCGCAAGCCCTGCCGCGTCGCCACCAGCGCATGCCCAAGCTCATGAAAGGTCTTCGCAACAATGAGCGCGCAAGCAAAACTGAGAAGGCCGCTCCCTGTAAATGACTCGACCACCGCATGGGAAAAGGCGTCCCATTGGTGCAGAACGAGCACAATACCGAGCAGGCTGAGAGCACATACGGTCACGGCCATCACCGGCGTGAAAAGCCAATCGAGATAGCGCGCCATCACGCGCAGCTTTTGCTGAGGCCGCAGCAGCGGAACACGGAAGAAAAGATAATGGTGCAGCCACCAGCGCCATTGCAGCCATGGATTGGCCGCGCTGCGCTGAGCGAGCTTTTCCACCGCCGCGCCGAAGGGACGCACAAGATGGTGCTGCTCGAGAAACTGGCGCACGGCCACAATCTGCTCGGCATCGGGTTTGAGCGCTGTTTCGCGGCCTATACGCGCGCACAGATCCCGCGCTGTGCCGCCCCATCTCAGCAGACATTCGAATTCCAGCCAGCCGATCCGGTAAAAGCGGTTGATGACATTGTCCTGGATAATCCAGGCCGGTTCCCCCGATGCCGCATCCGCCCTCGCATTGCAAAGCTGCAGATCTTCGCGCAAGGGCGGCAGGGGCTGATCGGCAGGAGAAAGCATCACCATCCGCTCCAGGCCCGCAAAGCGGCAACCGGCCGCCGGAAAAGATAATAGCCGAGCACCACCCGGCCGCCATAAAGCTTGGCCGTGCCATGCAGCCCAAGGCGCGCATGGGGCTGCGCATCCTCAATGCTTGCGGTCAGCCGGTATGCGGCAACACCGTCACCGGTGGTGCGCGCCTGATAGCTTGTCTCGAGAACTTCACCCTCAAGCGGAGATAGCGGATAGGCCGTCAGAAAAAGCGTAACCGCCGCGCCCTCATCAAGTGCAATCGCATCGGCAACGGGAAGCTCGATACGCATGGCCAGATCGCCGGGGTCCGCCAGCAGCATAATGCGTTCGCCCGTAGAAACGGGCTTGCCGATCCAGTCATTGGGGTCACTGAAAACGGCAACACCATCCGCCGGGGCCTTTACATGGGCCCGCTGAAGCTGCGCCTGGACCGCCGCCAGTTCCGCCCGGCGCTGCTGCGCCCGCCCGCCCAGCAAGGCAAGCTCACTCTTGCTTTGCGGATTATCGAAGGCGCGCTGGCTTGCGGAAAGCAGCTCCGCATCAGCAACGACCACTTCTTGCATCAACACCTCAGCCCGGTTCCGCAATGTCGTTTCATCAAGACTGAAAAGCGGTGCGCCTGCCGGCACTTTCTCATTGGGCCGCACATGCATCTGCGCAATGACCCCGTCAAGCGGCGCGCTGATCACCTGTGCCTGGCGGGAGACGATCTCGGCCGGCGCCAGCGCGCTTTGCCGCACCGGCACCAGCATCAAAAGCGCGATCACAAGAGCAACACCGGCAAGCATGCGTTTTCTGGAGCGCAGAAAATGGCGCCGGGTTGGCCGCGCAAGGCTTGCCCAGCAATAGGCCCAGCATTGCCAGACCCCTTGCATCAACCCAAGCACATCATCGCCGGGGCGCTCTTCCATGAGGAAAAGCACCATGCCCATTAACTCGCCGTTTTTGCGCCGCATGGGCACGCAGAGCACGCCCTCCGGCCACCATTCGGACCACCCTTCCGCAATATCCGGGGGCAATTCCGCTTCTTCCCGTGCAAGCCAGAGGGAAGGTGCATCGGTCAGTTGCCCCGAAGCCCAGGAGGCGGCATCCCGCAGCCAGACAAGATAAGGAGAATCTTCAGCCGGGCGCGCAAGCCCTGACACGCAAAGGAGCGACGGCTTGCCCCCGCCCTCTTTGAGAGAAAAGACAAGCGCCTGCCGGTAGGGCATGAGCGGGTAAAGGTCGTTCGCAATGGAGAAGGAAAGCGCATTAAGCGTCTCCGCCGCCATCGCCTTGTCACGGACGGCAGCCAAAGCCAGCAGCGCATGCTGCGATGGAAGACGGTCAATGGTCATAAAGCACAGGCAAGCGGGCAACCCCGCTCATGCCAGCCACCAGTTCGGGATAAGCATCATCCAGTTTCGCTTCAAGCTCGATGCTTTGTGCCACCGCATCCACCCGGGCATTGATGGCGCTCACATGAGCCGTATAGGTCTTGCCGGTTTCTCGAATATCCACTTCGACTGCCATGCCATTTTCGAGCCGGGGCAAAAGAGCGGACGGCACATTCAGCCGCACCTTGAGCGGCCCATCGCTCACCATGTCGAAAAGGGGCGTGCCGGCCTGCACGGTTTGAAACGGCTTGACGTGAACTTTTGCAATCTCCCCCGAAAACGGTGCCTCAACGCTGCAATAGCTGTTCTCCGTCTCGGCCATGCTGCGCGCGCCCTCGGCCCGCTGCACCTCTGTTGCCGCCATCGCAACTTCAAGATCGCCCGCCGCCTGCAACCGCCGCAGATTTTTCTTCGCCGCCAGGTTTTGCCGTGCCATGGCAAGCTCCGCCGCCGCCACCTTGGCGCGCGCCGCGCCCTCCCGGCAGTCGAAGCGGGCGAGCACGCTACCTTGTTCCGCTTGCTGACCCATTTTTGCCGAAAGCTCCGAGAGCGTGCCGCTCATCCGGCTCGACAAGGTTGTCTCCATTTCACCTGCAAGCAACACACGAATGGCGGCAGGGTCGGAGAATCCGCCATTGGCCTCCTGCGCCCGAACCGGTAAGGCCGCAAAGCAGAGACCAAGCAGCAAGAAAAGCGGCAAAACGTTACCGGTCAATTTGTGCGACATCCGCCTCTCCTTGCCCGCTGACAAGCAGCTTGCTGTTCCTTTCCTCCTGGAGACTTGCTTCGATTTCCCGGGCCAGAGTTTTGACGTCGTTGTTCTCGACCGCCTCCGGCAGCACATCGAGCCCGATGGAATTGTAAAGACGGCCCCAGGCCGCCTGCGCCCGCGAATAGGCTGCTTCGCGCTGATACCGCGACAGGAGATAACGCCCTTCCGCACGGATCACTTCCAGTTCGGAGCCCAGATTGCTGCTGCTCGCCGCCCGGGCATACTCAAGAAGGTGCTGGTCCACCCGCAGGCTTTCATTCGCGAAATCAACTTCCTGCGAGGCAAGCTCATACCGCAGCACACCGACCCGCACCTGTGTCAGCACCGCCATGGAAAGCGCGATACGCCGGGAATCATCAACCGAGGCTTGCGTTTCCCCTGCTTCCTGCAAATCGGGCAGAGACAAAAGCCGGAGAAGATTGAGCGACACCTGCAGCCCGACTTCAGTCCAGTCATTATTGTAAAGATACTTGTTGGAATCGTAGCGGTAGTCCCAGCTGATCGACACATTCGGCCAAAGCTGCGCCTTCGCGATCTTTATATCTGTCTCATTCACACGCTTGCGGTACCACTCCTCCATGATTTCAGGCCGGCTCTCGAGCGCAAGCTGTTCCAGCTTCTCGATATCGCTTTGCAGGTCCGGCAACACTTCTTCCGCGTCATCGGCAAGCACCAGCTCCGTGCCCGACGGCAGCGACATGAGGGCTGCAAGTTCAGCCCGCGCAAATTCAAGGTCCTGCCGCCGCACCGTCAGAAGATAGATGGAATCGAGTAACGCGCGCTGATAGCCCAACGCCTGCTGGCGCGGCATCAACCCTCTTTCTTCCGCCTTTCTCGCAGAAGAAAGCGCCGTTTCCGTGCGCTGCAAAAGCCTGTCGACTTCCGGCAGCAACCGCTGCGCGCCAAGCGCGCGCCAATAGGCGTTGCGCACGTCCTGGAGCACATTCTGCGCAACCTTCCGGCGGCGTTCTTCCGCCATCAGAATTTCATCCGACTTCTGCTGGTTGCGGTAATAGGCGACGCCGAAATCGAGCAGGCTCCAGCTCATGCCAAGCCCATGCAGGTTGCGGTACCGCTCCTGAGAGGTCGAAGCGCGCAGCGTTTCCTGCCCGTCTTCAATGCCGACGGACGTGCCGCCGGAATCATTGCTGCGCCCGGCATAGCCGGCAGACGCCACTACCTGTGGCAGCAAGTCATGCTCGGACACATCTTTCAGGTCCGAAGCAAGCGCGCTTTCCATGAGTTTGAGACGGTAGTCGAGATTATATTTAAGCGCCCGCGCCACCGCTTCATAAAAGGTAATCGGCCCGGTAACAGGTTCTTGGTGGTCATACATCTGCGACCGGTCAGCCGTAATACGCTCCTGCACCTGCTGCTCGCCATAAGGTTCCGGCTCCAGCCCGGTACAGGAACTCAGCAAAAAGCCGGACACAAAAGCAGCGCTGACAGTCTTAACGGCATGTTTGTGCATCAACTATCCTTTGCCTCATACTCTTGATTGGGGACGAAACTTTCTTTCCGCTTCCTGGAGCTGGGAACGGAAACTGCTGGCCACCTTCGTTTCCCCGCCGGTTTGCATGCCAGCATCCGCCATTTCATTTATCGGACCGGAAAAGAGAGAGGGGTCTTCGAAAATCCCATCAGCGGTAAGACTGATGCGCCCTTCCCGGCCAAGGAACCAGGCAAGATCAAGCTCGCTGTCAAAACGGCTTTGAAAGACACTGTTGCCGACGAAAAGCCCGTCAATATTGCCCAGCCCCGCCCCTATGGACTGGCTGCGTATGAACGCAGGCAAGGTGAGTGTCAGATCGCTGCCATCCGTTTGCCAGCCCAGAACGTCGTTCAGCCGGGCGTTCGTCTCGACAATTGGGGAAATGAAAACAACCGGATCGACACCGAGATCATTCACGGCGTTACTGCCATCATCCGGCTCAAACGCCTGCCATGGCCCGGCACCCATTTCATCCGGGTCGGGCGGCGGCACATAGGGTTGCGCGATATCGAGATTGATAACCAGCTCCGCCTGGTCCGTCGCGCCCCATGTGTCGGTTATCGTATATGTGAAAACATCCTGCAGAACCTGGCCGAGGCCCGCCGCGGCCAGCACATCAGGGTTGCTCCGGTCGATTGTGTAAGTGTAGCTGCCATCGCCGTTCAGCGTCAGCGTACCATACTTTCCTTGCAGAGCCTGCCCAAGAACACCAGCGGTCCCAGCTTCTCCTTCACCGCCCGTGCGGATTGCCGTTACCTCCAGCAGTTCATCGTCATCATCATCAAAATCATTGGGCAGCACATCACCTATTGCTTCGGGCGCCAGAACCTGATCGCTCGCGACATTGCTGTCATCCACCGCCACCGGCGCCTCGTTGCGGCCAAACACGAGAATGGTGAGCTGCGCGAGATCCGTCAGCCCGCCAAGGTCCGTCACCTCGTAAGTAAAGACTTCCGTGACATGTGCCAGCGCGGGTAGCGCGATCAGATCCGGGTGACTTGAATTGACGGCATAGCGGTAGGTGCCATCCGCACCGATGGTCAGCGTGCCATAAGTCCCGGCGATCACTGTGCCGTTGGTGTTATCCGTGCCGGCTGTCACTGCGGCCAGGACACCGCCGGATGCCTCCGCACCAGCGCGGATGCCGCTGACCGCTTTCCCGTCGCCCGCATCCACATCCGTATCGTTGGTCAGCACATTGCCCGTGGGGTTGAAGCTGCCGCCATTTGCATTTTGTGCCAGCGCAAGATTCGCATTATTCACGCCCACCGGCGCATCCCAGGCGCCCTCTATGGTAATGGCAAGTTCCGCGGCATCGATAGCGCCGTCCAGGTCAGCAACGCGGTACGTGAAAAACTCGGTCAGGCTCTGGCCGGCCTGCAGGGCCTGCACCGCCGCAAGTGAATTGTCCACCACATAAGTGTAGCTGCCATCCGCATTCAGCGTCAGCGTACCGTAAAGTCCGATAACGCTGCGCGCGCCGGAAACGGGAAGGAACACGCCTCCGGCAGCTTCCGCGCCTGTCCGCACACCCGTCACGCTGCGGCTTTCACCGCTATCCACGTCCGTGTCATTGGCAAGCACATTGCCCGAAGGGTCTGTCCCTGGCACCGCATTGGCGGTGCCGCCCGCCTCCACGGCTGTCGCGGCATCATTCACGGCAACGGGATTATCGTTCCGGCCCTGAACGGTGACGGTCAGCAGCGCACTGCTCGAAAGCCCGCCCTGATCGCGCATCGTGTAGGTGAAACTTTCCGTCAGCGTCTGGCCGTTCCTCAGTGCCTGAACGGCGGGAAGGTCATTATTGACCGCATAAACATAGCTGCCATCCGCATTCAGCGTCAGCGTGCCATAAGTTCCGGCAAGCGTCGTCCCGGCACCGCTTGGCAGCCCGCCTTGCCGGAAAGAGACAACCGTTTTTGTTTCGCCATTTGCGGCACTGTCTACATCCGTATCATTGGCAAGCACATTACCGGTGGGGTCAACGCCCGCCGTGCCATTGTTCACACCGCCCGCTTCCACCGCCACCGCGCTGTCATCGGCTGCCGCCGGCGTGTCGTTTGCCCCCTGAATGGCAACGGTAAGATTGGCCGCATCCACCGCCCCAGCCGCATCGCGCAGCGTGTAGGAGAAAGTATCGCTTAGCGTATCGGCTGCGGTGCGCAGCGCCTGAACAGCGGCAAGTGAATTGTCCACGCGGTAGGTATAGCTGCCATCCGCATTCAACAGCAGCCAGCCATAAGTGCCGCGCAGCTCACTCCCTAGCGTGCCTGCATCGCCGCCCGCATTGGCAAAGGCCGACACTTCCCTGGTCTCGCCATAATCCACCGGATCGCCCGCATCCTCACCGCCATCCGCGTCGCGGTCATTATCGAGCACATTGCCCACAGGGTCAGAGCCGGGCACGTTGTTATTGCTCCCGCCGGATTCAACCGCTGTTGCCGTATCATCAACACCGGCCGGCGTATCGTTCTGCCCGCGGATCAGAACAATGATCTCCGCCTGGTCCTGCAGTCCGTCGCCATCTTCAATCGTATAGGTGAACCGTTCCGTCAGCGTGTCATTGGCACGCCGGAGCGCCTGAACAGCAGGATCGTCATTATCAACCACATAGGTAAAGGTGCCATCCGCGTTCAGCGTCAGCGACCCGTAAGTTCCGGCAATGGGAGCCCCTATCGCGCCCGCCGTTCCGGCTCCGCCCTCCGGTCCCGTGCGAATGGCCGTTACCGTCAAAGGTTCACCTTCAGGATCAAAATCCCTCAAAGTGACATCACCCGTTCCGTCACTGCCCGGCGTCCCGTTATTCACCCCGCCTGCCTCAACCGCGACCGCGAAAGCGTCCTGCGCAACGGGCGCATCGTTGATGCCGTAGATCGTGATGGTGATCTGCGCGAGATCGGTCAGGCCGGACGTATCGCTCACCTCATAGGTGAAAGTATCGGTGAGCGTCGCCCCCATCCCCAGCGCGACGACTGCTGCATTGGTGCTGTCCACATTATAGCGCGCCGATCCGTCCGACTGGATATAGAGCGTGCCATAGCCATTCGCGCTCAGAACGGCCACTTCACCGCCCCCCGCCGCAACGCCTGTGAGCGCGCCGCCCGCCCCTTCCGTTCCGGTGCGAATGCCCGTGACGGTCAGATTGGTGTTCGGCTGATCGGCAGCATCGACATCGCTATCCTGCCCGGCGCCTGTGTCATTCGTGATGACATTGCCGCTGGGATTGCTTTCCGCTGCATCCGTGTCTGGCAGCGTGGAAAGAGCTGCCTGCGCATCCGCCACATTGTCCGTTGCAACAGGATTGTCATTCGCCCCGTTTATGACAATGCGCAGCTCCCCAATGTCGTTCAGACCGCCCGCATCCGTCACCACATAGCTGAAATAATCATCCAGCGTTTCACCCGCCGAAAGGGCCTGCACAGCCGCGCTGGAATTGTCGATCACATAGCTGTAAGAGCCATCTGGATTGATCGTGAGTGTCCCGTACTGCCCGGCAATCGGCGTGCTGCCGGATACCGTCGTTACAGATCCTGGGTCATCTTCCCGCACAGCGCGGATGCCGGTCACCGTTTGTGTTTCACCATAATCTATGGGGCCGCCCGCTCCGCCATCCGGGTCCGTATCATTAGCCAGTACATTACCCGCCGCATCCGTCCCGGCTGTACCATTGGCGACACCGCCAGCCTCCGCGGCGTTACCCGTATCATTGACCGCAACGGGATTGTCATTCGCGCCCTGGATCGTCACGGTAAAGGTGGCGCTGTCCTGCACACCTCCTGAATCCCGCATCGTGTAGGTGAAGCTCTCCTGCAACGTGTCGCCGCTTTGCCGGAGGGCCTGCACTTCTGCATTTTCATTATCGACGACATACTCATAGAGGCCCGTTGCATCGAACACGAGAGTGCCATAACGCCCCGTTATGGAAACGAACCCGGCTACCGGTGTGACGGCACTGTCGGCGGTCTCATCGGATTCCGCACGCGTCACCACAAGAACATCGCCATTCGTGGCAATGTCCACATCCGTGTCATTAGCCAAGAGGTTCCCGCCGGGATTGACGCCGGGCGTTCCATTGTCCGGCCCGCCAGCCTCCACTGCCGTCGCCGCATCATCCACGGCGGAAGGCGGATCGTTCACAGGATTGACGATGATCTGCAGCGTATCGCTGTCGGCAAGAGCGTCATCCGCGCTTTCACCGGGCGTGCCGTCACCATCGGCATCACCGAAATTGCCAAGATCGTTCGTCGTGATTGTCAACGTATCCGTGCCATTGAAATCCTGATTACCGCGGTAAACGAGCCGCGTCAGCGCATCATTCAGCTCGCTCAAAGTTCCAATGAGACGCAAGGCCGCTGTGCCGTTGCTGCCGCCCTGAATGACACCATCAGGGTCGGAGCTGAGAGAAAGCACACCGGAGAGCACAGAGATCGTCACATCGAGTTGCCGGTCCGCTGCATTCGGATCTCTGTCCGAATCCACGTCGGCAATGCTGATCCCCGTGATGGGAATATCCGTATCTTCATCACCACTTGCCGGAACGCCGGGCAGCGTATGAACCGGCGCATCATTCTGTTCGACATAGCCGGCATTGGCCGCGTCCGTTGCCCCCTCACCCAGCGAAATCGTGATTTGAGCAAGCGTGCCGCCATCAGTGTCGATACGCGGCCTCAGATCACCCACGGGCTGCGCATAGGTAATCGTGCCGGAAGGCGTGTCGATGCGGTATGTGCCTGCTGCCAGAACCCCGAAGAGATAGTCACCGTTCACATCGGTCGTGGCGGTGAACTGCACATTGTCGTCCGTGGTGGCAAGGCTGCCATCGAGGCCGCCCCACGTCAGCGTCACCGTCTGCCCTTCAAGCCCGGGCCCGTCCGGCACCGCACTGCCATCAGCGGACTGCGTGTCATTCCATAGAGTGCCGCTGATCACCCCAAGCCCGGCGCCTTCGCTCAGCACATAAGTGTTGGGCGCTGCGCCCGAACCGGTCCGCTCACCATCCGCCGCCCCATCCGTGCCGACATCATTACCGCCCCAGGAGGTGAAGTCTTCGGGCAAACTCGTCCAGGTCAGCGTGGCGTTGGCGCTGGCAATCGCCGCCGCATTGGGTACATCCACCGTATAAACCACAGACACCGCCGTGCCCGGATCGATCTGATCGAAATCGACACTGAGGCCGCCCGCCTCACTGAAGCTGATGCCCGCAGGCAAGCTGCCAGGCGCATACGCCGTGCCGCCCAACGTGATGCTTACCAGCGAATAATTGCTGCCTGTGGGAAAGCTGTCGGAAAGCTGCGCGTTGAACGCCGCCACCCCGCCATTTTGAGTGAAGGAAAGCGAAACCGTTGCAGTGCCGGTCGTCCCGCCAACATTCGGATCGAACGCAATCACCTGCTTGGTTAGGCTGTTGAAACCCGGCTCGACAATATCCTGAAAGAGCGTGTCGCTCTCGGCGCGCGGCGTGCCATTGACGACTTCCTGCACCGTCACGCCGAGCTGGTCGCCTGAGCTGTTTCCGGCAATATTGGAAACGCGGACATTGAACTCCAGCACGATCCCTTCCAGGTCGCTGTCGCTGCCGCCTGCTTCCGCATTTGTCAGATCACCCATGTCGATCGTGACAATCCGCTGCCCGCCTGAAAGCGCGCCAATGGAGACCAGGGCCGGATCAAGCACACCCGTCGGCGCCGCGCCAGAAAGGTTGGCGGGTATGTCTTGTGCTATTTCGCTGTTTTCATCCCCGGTCACAGCAAGCGTCCCGCCCGTCACAAGCATGATGCTTGACGTAAGACCGCCATTTGAAACAAGCGCGATGCGCATTTCGTTGGAAGCAGGGTCGATGAACTCCAGACCATCATCCAGAATGATCTGCAACTGATAGTTCGGGTTATTGCCCTCAGGTATCAGCACAAGCACGCGGTAACGGAGGATTTCGCCAATCGTGACAGGCTCGTCTTCCGCATTGGTCGGGTCCGCGGCCGCCGTGTCCGGCAGCCCGCCCACACGCGAAACCTTGATGCCCTGCGCAATCGGAATGGTCAGCGTGGAGCTGCGCGCATAATCATCAAGCGCCCCGCCAAGACCATCCTCACCCGTGCGCTCGCCCGCCGGGTCCGCAGCACCGCCCACGGTCCCATCAAGGCTCGTCCAGCGCACTTCGGCCACATTGTCGAAACTGCCCACAGAGGCGCCGGTCGCGTTCACCACGCCCGTGACGGTCAGCACAATGCTGCCGCCTTTCCCAATATCGATATTCGCGCCCGCAACGCTTTGCAGCACGCCGCCGGAAATCTCGAAATCAGCACCGCCATTATTCGTCGCCCCGCCCGCATAGACGACATTCGTCAACGTCAGGCCATCAAACTCAGTCGGCAGCGCGTCAGAAAATGTAATGTCGAAGGCATCGAAATCGCTGCTGCCCCCGCCATTGCTGATCGTGATCGTGAATTCGACCGTGTCGCCTTCATCGAAGCCGCGGCCGGGCGCAGTCACCAGCGTCTGCCCGATGGTCAATGTGGGTTCGCGCACCGTGACGGAAGGACGGTCCCCATCAAGCGCCACCACACGCTCCTGCGGCGCTGCGCCGTTCGGTGCGTCGCCATCTGGATCTGAATATCGCAACTGCGCATCATTAAACCGCGCGGCGCCTGCCTGATTGGACGCCACATTATCGGCCACCAGGCGCACCCGGATGATGAAGCTGTTGTTGCCGGTATCATTATCCGCTGCGGCGACCGCCGCGCTGAAACTAAACCGCGCATCCACACCGTTATCGCCCAGAGTACCGGAAACAGCCGCCAGACTGCCTACCGTCACCGTGCCTGCAAAATCGCTGGAAAGAAGCCCGCTTCCCGCCGCAGTGGTGATGAGTTCATAACCGCCGGAACCGAAGCTCGTATCCAGTGCAAGGCCTGAGGGAATGAGATCTTCAAGGCGCAGGCTCTGCGTTGTCCCCTCTGGCAGCGTGACGACGATGTCATAGAGCATCGTCTCCCCGACCACCAGATCGGTGCCGGACGTATGCGCGGCGCTTGAATCACCCGCATCGATGCTGCCATCCGCAAAGGCTTTGCGTACGCTCGGCGCAGCAACCTGCTGGTCAGCCGTGTCCGTCTGATCGGTCACGGTAAAATCCGTGCCGCCATCGACGCTCGAATAATTGGAAAGCGTGGCCGTGCTTTGCAGCGTGCTGCTGGCCGCAATCGCGCTGTCGGCAACGACATCATAGGTGATGACGACAACATTCTGCCCGCTGGCATCTTCCGCCGTGCCGCTGCGCCCGGGAAGAAGGCTGGCAACGCCGCCATTGTCCAGAAAGGTAATTGTTGTGCCGGAAACACCGTAATCCTGCCCTGCCACAAGCAGCGTTCCATCCCCTCTGTATAATTGCAGGTTCGCGAGCGAGAGCGAACCGCCTGAGAAAGAGAACCCCGCAGGCAGCGCGATACTGGTAATGACATTAAACGCGCCGCCGCCGCCCGTGTTCTCAATGGCTGTTGCGAGCCGCAGCAGATCTCCGCCATCAATCCCCGCCACGCTTCCTTCAATAGCCGCAAGGTCCGTCACGCTGCCGCTGAACGGCACGCCGCTGGTTCCGGGCGCCTGCCATGTTCCGCTGGTTCCGCTGACGGTGCCGCCGGAAGAGGAAACAACACCATGCGTCATGGACAGAACCGGTTCGGCAATCGAAGAGATCAACGCCACGTCGGAGGAGACAAGTTGGACATCCGTTATGGTTGTTTGCTGGGAAGACTGCGCCAGCACACTGAAGGAACGGTTATCTGCGTAAGGCTGATCGCCCACTTCAAGCGTGACGTCAATTTCGATCCGGCTGCCAGACGCACTGTTGACCGCGTAATCGCCGAAGTCGAACAGGATGGAATTCGCGCCTGCGGTCGACACGGCGACGCTTGTGTCGCCATTCGTGTTCCCCGCCCCGAAATCCCATTGCCCCGCGCCGCCGCCTTGGGACCAGGTGATCCCGGCAAGATCGAAAAGCGGCAAGGGCATATAAGCGGTCAGGGAGAAATTCTCATAATCTCCGGTGACGAGATCATAGGCGAGCCGGAAGGTCACAAGATCGCCAGGCTGCAACTCTCCATTCGCAGGCGGCGCCCCGCCATTGACCTCGAACACCGAAATATCGACACCGCTGACAGGCACTGTGCTGGACGAGGAAGAGGTATCGCTCTCCGAGTTGCCCGTAAGGTTGAGGGAATCTTCCAGAACGGTTGCCGTGACAGTCGCATCATTCCCGATGCTGTCCCCCTCATTTATTTCAGAATGCGGCGGATAGGCCGTTGCATACGCCTGATCTACCGTCGCGGCATAACTGATGATGGCGCCCGTCGCCCCGGCCAGCGTGCTGTCATTGGCAAGATCGCCAAACAAAGCGCCGATAGTAAACCCTGCATCCCTCAGGGACTGTGCGAGATCAAGCGTCAAAGACGTCGTGCCGTCACCATTCGGTGTGGACGCGGCAACCAGCGTAATATTTTGGCTCGTGCCATTGCGGAAGATCGTGAGCACAGCGCTGCCCGCCAGCGTCTGGCCGTCGCCGAGGGTATCCGTGATGGTGAAAGAGCCATCCTCGAAAAACGTTTCCCCGAACCCGAAATAGTCCGACAGGTCCATGTGGAGCGTGTAGCGTAGCGTGTCGCCCGGGGTCACGCCGCCCACGCCCGCATCCACCTCGATGCTCACCTCCTTGCGCAGCGTGATCGACTTCGCCACCACACTGGCCGGCTCGCCTGTGCCGGAGAAGGTACCCGCATCATCCACATCCCGCTCATCGAGCGGCACCCAGTCGCCCACGCCGGTTGCAGCGGGAATGTTGATCGTCACCGCATCACCGGTGGAAGGGTCGACAATCACATTACCGTCTGCATCTGTTTCGGGAATATAGAACTCAACGGTGGTGACGGCCGCCGCGCTGATATCCTCGTAATGGATCGTGAACTCCGTGACGAAAACATCCTCAAGCTCGATAAAATCCTGAATCCGGCCCGGATTTGTCACCGTCACCCCATTCGCCAGGGTGATGGAGGTCAAGGTGCCGCCCGCGCCCGGTGTAATGGCCGTTACCTGAATATTGGCCGGCAGCGCTTGTGTGATGGTCGCATTGCTAATGGTCTGACCACTCGCGGGTGTCGCTGTTATGGTGAGCGTCCGGCTGTAATTGGGACCCGTTGCTGTTTCCCCTTCAGGCGCCGAAACGCCCGCCGTCAAGGTGATAACGGTCGGCGTCACCACAAAAGACTGCGCGCCCGCCGCCGTGCCCAGAAGGCTTGGATCTGCTTCAGGGTTATCAAGAGCGTCATTGCCATATTCAAAGCCGCCCCGCGCCTTGATGGTGAGGTCGGGCGCGCCCCGCGTATCCGCCAGTTCGCTCACCTGCGCTGTAACGGTAATGGGGATAACCGGCTGCCCATCCGAAACACTGGCATAAGGAAGTTCGACCACCACAAGCTGGTCGCCCGCCTGCATGCCGAAATCCGCTGCATTGACGATCACTGGATTGCCGCCCGCATCCCGCGCCAGTGGATGCGCCGCCTGGCCCGACGCATCGAATGTCAGAACATGCGCGTTCAGCATCTGTCCGAGATAGCTTGCCGAAATGAAGGTGATGCCATCATCCACCTCCTCGCCTGCGCCGTCCTTGCCCGTCGCCGGAAAGAAGAGATCGATGAACGGCGCAAACCCCACCTGGGACGAGCCGTTCTCGAAATTGACGGTGAAGGCGAACTGCTCGCCAATCAGCACTTCGGAAGAAGCGCTATCAAGACTGAGCACCGGGTCCGCATCCGCCAGCAGTCCATCGAAGGAGGCAAGAGCCGCTCCGGTGAGCGCAAGAGACCTGTCCATCTCGCCGCTTGTGACTTCCAGCTCCCAGTCACCGCCCGCGGCGGCACTGCCCGTATCATCATCTGAAGCGCCGACATCCGCGCCCGTAAGCTGCGCAAGCCGCGTCACCAGCGTGTGCCCGGCCTCGCCCGCGCCGATATTGCAGCCGTGAAGCTGAACATCCGCCCCTTCTGAAAGAAAGCCGCGCCATTGCTGCAAGGTCGCGGAGAAATTGTCTGCCGTGTCCGCGCTCACCTCTGAGGCGCCAAGCGAAAACTGACCGGAACTGCCATGCGAGAGAATTTGAACGGAAGAAGCGCTTCCCATCTGCGCCAATGCATCCGTAATTGCGGCAAGACCATTTTCATCTGCCTCCACCACAAGCACATGCACGCCCGGTGCCGCCTGCGCGGCAAGCGCTTCGGCATCTTCGATACGCTTGTCGATAACCAGAAGAGTGCGCGGCGCAGCAGAGCTGTCCGGCGCGGGATGGGCCGCTTCAACCGGCTCCGCTTCCGACGGTTGCCCGTCATCCTGCGGCAATTGCTGCTCCACAGCCACTGCGGCAGCGCCATCAAAAAGGATGCGGGGCTCAAGTGCGAGCGCCTGCAGGCGGGGCTTGAAAGGATCAAGCGGTTTCATCATCAGCCTTCCGCTCCGTGACAAAGGAACGCAACTCATACGAAACGCTTTACCTGCAGCGGAAACAGCACCGGCGGACAAACAGGGCTGAGCCGCCGCTCAGAGAAACCTTTTCATGAATTTCAATTGAAAGCCGGTGGCCGGGCGGAACGGCAAATCATTGCCTGAGGTTTTCGGCGAACCTTGCCCGCTGCGCTGGCACGGGAAAGCTTGAGAAAGTCACCGAAGAACGAACTGCCGGGCGCACTGACTGCGCTGCCTAGCTCGCTGCCTCTCTTTCTCCCCCGTTTACTAAGAAAGGGTTCCCCTTTTTCGGTGCCACGTCAAGTTTACTCTTGAGAAGCTCGCAATTTGGAAAGGCCCGCAGCGCGGGCCTGAGACAGCCTCCAAAATGTTGGAAGCGCCTTTCCGATTCCTGAAAGATGCGCGCCAAAAACGGGCACGGCATATCAGGCTTCCTTACGAAAACAAGCAAACGCTGCGGAAACCTGGAAAATAGCGATGGGTATTGTCCCCGCCCGCCAATCATCGGCTAGAATCAGGGCCTTAGCGGCAACCGCGCGCAGCCTTGATTATGCTTTTGACTCCGGGCGCCGCTGCACGGAGCATAGTCGCTATAAAAACACGAATATGCCTTGGGAGGAGTGAGACACATGAAACTGGACATTGCGACAACTGCATTGCTCTCGCAGATGGCGGCGGGTGAAGCCCCGCCCATGCATGAACTGAGCCCGGAAGAAGCCCGGCTGGTAGGCGGGCAGATGGCCAAGGGCTATCCGGACGGCCCGGCCATGGTCTCCGTCAAGGATGTGGACATTCCGGCCCGCGACGGCGCGAAGATCCGCGCCCGCGTGCTGAAGCCCTCCGAAAGCCCGCGCGGCCTTCTCGTCTATTATCATGGCGGCGGCTGGGTGCTCGCCAACATCGATGAATATGACACGCTGGGCCGCCAGCTTGCCGAGCGCACGGGCTGCGCCGTGCTGATGGTGGATTACCGCAAGGCCCCCGAATTCACCTTCCCTGCCGCGCCCAATGACGCCTGGGATGCGCTGCTCTGGGCAAATGACAATCTTGCCGCGATTGCAGGCCGCAAGGTGCCGCTGCTCGTTGCGGGCGACAGCGCAGGCGGCAACCTCGCCGCGGTGGTGTGCCAGAAGGCGAAAGCCGAAGGCGGCCCCGCCATCACCCTGCAGATCCTGGTCTATCCGGTGACGGACGGCGCCATGGAAACGCCAGGCTATGCAAACCCCGACAACCAGCTCCTCTTAAACACGCCGCTCATGACCTGGTTCTGGGATCATTACGCGCCAAGCAAGGAAGACCGGCTGAAGCCCGACGCCTCGCCGCTGCGCGCCGATGACCTGTCCGGCCTGCCGCCCGCGGTCATCGTCACCGCGCAATACGACATCTTGCGCGAAGAAGGCGAGGCCTATGCCGCGCGGCTGCGCGATTCCGGCGTGCCTGTGACCTACAAGCAGTTCGACCGGCAGATGCACAACTTCTTTGCCATGCCGGGCCTCCTGCCCGCGCAAGCCAAAGCGGTCGAATATGTCGGCGAGCAGGTGGACCGCCACCTCGCCAAGTTCTCGCAGGCCGATGCCGTTGTGGTCGGCGCGGGCTTTGCCGGCATGTATCAGCTCCACCGGCTGCGCGAGATGGGCCTCAAGACCCGCGTCATCGAAGCGGGCGACGGCGTGGGCGGCACCTGGTACTGGAACCGCTATCCCGGCGCGCGCTGCGACATTGAAAGCATGGCCTACTCTTTCGGGTTCTCACCGGAGCTGGAACAGGACTGGGTCTGGTCCGAAAAATACGCGACCCAGCCCGAAATCCTGCGCTATGCCGAACATGTGGCCGAGCGCTTCGACCTGCGCAAGGACATCACCTTCGAAACCCGCGTCACCCGCGCCATCTATGATGAAGAGGAAATGCGCTGGACCGTTTACACGGACACGGGCGAGGCCATTTCCGCACAATATGTCATCATGGCGACGGGCTGCCTTTCGGTGCCGAAACAGCCTGACATTCCGGGAACGGACGAGTTCAAAGGCCCGGCTTATGTTACCGGAACATGGCCCCATGAGGGCGTGGACTTCACCGGCCAGCGCGTCGGGGTGATCGGCACCGGCTCCTCCGCCATCCAGTCGATCCCGCATATTGCAGAGCAGGCGAAAGAGCTGACCGTCTATCAGCGCACACCTGCCTATTCCCTGCCCGCGGGAAACCGGCCGCTCACCAATGCCGAAATCTCGGAGATGAAGCAGCACTATCGCGACTACCGCGAAGCGCAGCGGCACCACCCGGGCGGCATCCCCAACCCGCCGCGCCCGACGGAGTCGGCCCATGATGTAAGTGCGGAAGAACGCCGCAAGCGCTACGAAGAAGCCTGGGAAACCGGCATCCTCACCGCGCTCTCCGGCGCCTTCAGCGACACCATGGCCGACCAGCAGGCCAATGACTGGGTGTCGGACTTCATCCGCGAGAAAATTCACGAACGGGTGAAGGACCCGGAAGTTGCCGAAGCGCTCACCCCGCGCTCCTTCCCCTTCGGTACCAAGCGCCCCTGTCTCGACACGGATTACTTCGAGACCTTCAACCGCGACAATGTGAAACTCGTGGATGTGCGCAAGACGCAGATCGAACGCATCACCGCCAAGGGCATCGAAACCAAAGACGGCGAAAAGGAATTCGACAGCATCGTTTTCGCCACCGGCTTCGACGCCATGACCGGCGCCATCATGAATGTGGACATCCGCGGCGTGGGCGGCATGGCGCTGCGCGACAAATGGGCGGACGGACCGCACACCTATCTCGGCCTCGGCATTGCAGGTTTCCCCAACCTTTTCACGATCACGGGCCCGTCAAGCCCGTCCGTGCTCTCCAACATGCTCGTCTCCATCGAGCAGCATGTGGACTGGGTGAGTGACTGCATCGCCTGGATGAGAAAGCGCGACCTCGCCGCCATCGAACCGACGGAAGAAGCCGAAGATGAATGGGCCGAGCACAATGAAGCCACGGCCAACCTCACCCTCTTCCCGCAGGCCAATAGCTGGTATATCGGCGCCAATGTGCCCGGCAAACCGCGCACCTTCATGGCCTATGTCGGCGGCGTCGACACCTACCGCGCCCTCTGCGACCAGATCGCGCTGTCGGATTATGCAGGGTTCCGGACCTACGAGGCGGAGCGCGAAGCAAAAGCGCTGAGTGCGTAAAAAGGAAAAGGCGATACCGGCCAAAAACAAAGCCGGTATCGCCTCCTTTTTCATCAGCAAACCGCCAGAAAAAGTCCGGCCCTACTGTTCCTCGATATCACCGGGCTTCCAGCTGCCATCGATAGCTGCCTGTTGCGGCAGATAAAGTCGGAGAATGGCAAAGAAGCCGCGGCCAGGCGCCGTCGCCAGCCAGTTGTCTTCCTCACCCTCCGGCGCTTCGGGCCCGATATAAAGATCGGTGCTGCCATCTTCATTCTGCACCGGCTTATCGAGTTTCCCGAGCGAGGGGAACGGCTGATTATTGTCCAGCCCCGACGCGTTCTCCGCTTCATAGAGCGTCACCGACCAGAACAGATCCGCCGGAATATTGGCGGGCAGGTTCAGTTTGTAATTCTTGCCGCCCACCAGCGGTTCACCATCCGCATCCTCGAACGCGATCATGTAGAACGCGCCCTTGCCCGCCGTCATGGAAACCATGCCGGGGCTGATGGAAAAGTAATCGGTGAAGAACCAGGCCCGCGCATCCAGCTCCCGGTAACCGCCCTCCTTGGCAAGCCAGGTCAGATCAAAGGGAACGTCGGGCCAGCGCGCGGTCACATTGTTGACCGGATTGAGCCACTTGCGGTCGTCATAGACATGGAAGTCCATATCATTCAAACCGGGCTTGAAGCCGATCACGCGGCTTGTCTTGTAACCGGTCTTCGCGGCAGATGCGAGAATGGCGCGGGTTCGCTTGTCTGGGGCGAAATCCCGGTCAGCCGCAATACCGATCCCTTCCAGCATCCCCAGCCAGTCCGGCCCGGCAAGATGCTCGCCTTCTCTGTCAACCAGCCATTTGAGCTGATCGAAGGCCATGGCATCCGAATGCGGCAGCATGTCGAAAGCCTTGCCCGCCGCGTCGGGAAACTGCATCGGCTTGGCGCTGTCCTTCCCGCCGAGCGGATAGATTACGGATTGCTTCAGCAGGTCCACCGCCGGGCTGGTGTCTGACGGGTCCTTGTAGAAAGCCCGCAGAAAGAAGAACACATTGTTGGTGGAGGAACGGTAGACATAATATCCCTCCGGCACTTCACCCTCATATCCGGGCGGCAGAATAAGGAAGTTCCCGCCTTCGCCGGCATCCGGCCCCGGCAGCCCCACATCACCATAAAAATCCATGCCATCGACCGGCATCGGGCGCTGCCAGAAATCGAGCAGAATGCCCTGCAGCTTGGGCGGCAACTCGAAGACGAGCGGACCCGTGTCACCAAGATCGGCAAAGACCATGCCGTAAATCAGATCCGAATTGGGCGTGGTGATATGTGTCTGAGCATCCAGCCTTTGTGTCCAGATCGGCATGATGTTGTAGCCGGTGCCGAAGGCTTCCGCCGCCCCGTCCCGCATACCCATCGTGTTCAGCAAGGGCATGGCCCAGAGATAGGTTTGTGTTGCCCGCTGAAAGAGCAACTCATCCATCAGCATTTGCGCCGTCTCTTCCGTCGGCCGGTTCTGTTCAAAGGGAAGGTTTGCGATTGCCTCGAACCGCTGTTCCTGTGCGAACGCGCCACCGGCAACGAAAGTCAGAAGCACGGCCGCGCCGCAAAGCGCACGTCGAACGATAGTCATCCTGATTTCTCCAGTATCTTCAGTTTACGGGCTTCGGTTTGGGCAGCGTGTAGTCGCCCCCCTGCACGGACTCGTCCGGGAAATAGACCCGGAAGGCCAACGTCCAGTTATCCGTGGGCGCCGTCAGAAGATTCTGAACACCGGCCGGGCAGGTTTCCTTTGAGCCGAAATAAAGATCAAAAGTCTTGCCGTCGTCATTCGGCACAATTTCATCATTCGCGATACTCGAACCTTCCTCCGTATGGAGATAAAGGTCATCGCCATAAATGGTCATGGAATAGAAACCGAGTTTAGGGTCGGCCATGCCCGGAATATCATAGGTTGCCGTGTAGCATTCACTCTTGTCGACATCATAAGTATCGAAGGAATACCAGGCGTCCTTGTCCGGCAGCAGCCCGGTAGCAACCGCCGCGCCGATATTGCGGTCCTCAGTCGGATAGGCGCCGCGCGGGCCCATCGTTTTGCTGATGCCCCGCTTATCTGCAATCTTCACATACTTCTCTTTAAGCGCGTTAAGCTCCTCCATATTCCAATCCGTCACCTTGAACTTTTTCGGCTCATAGCCGTCAGGAAAGATCAGCTTGTACTGATCCTGTATCGCGTTTGCAGCGGCCACATCTTCCGGGTCATGCGGGTTGACTTGGGTGCGGATGTTCACGACCAGAAATTCGGTCGTGCTGTTCGGCTCGACCACATAATCGCCGCCGCCATATTCGACCCTGTTGGTCGTATGATCGTGCTCCATGAAATGAGCCGAGACATACCGCCCGTCGCCCTCGGGCACATGAACGGTGAGCCCATGCGACGCATCGACAATGGCAAACGAATAAAGCGTATCGCGGTTCATCAGCACGGCGGGCTGCTTGTCCAGCTCCATCGGTTTGCGATGGTGATGGAACGCATTGATTGCCCCCTGCTTCGCTTCCTCTTCCATGGCAAGGTCGAGAACGGCATACGCAAAGTCATCTTCCGTGACCGGCGCGTTCTCGATCTCGACATAACCAACCGGATTGCCAAACTGATCCACATCTGACGGATCGGCCATTGCACCGGCTGGGATAAGAAGACCGGCCAAAAGGATGAAGGTGTGTTTCATGACATTTTCTCCAAACATGCCCGTGCGCCGCTGCCTTGATGGATAGCGGTTGACAGGTTCCCTCGATGATGAGGCTGTGAAGGTATTGCTTGGTCCCGCCATGGGCGCCCAAACACGGACACACGGCGCGGAAGCGCCGCAGTCACTGGAATGCGCGTGACTTCAGTAGAGAGCTTGGCAGAACTGGCAGGATTTTGGGTCGGCACCCGTTGCGCCGTAGCGAACATGACGTCCGCAAAGCTCCCGCGCGCAGCGGGAACGCGTCCAGGTTTGGACATTCATGTTACCTCCTCCCCCCAGAGCCGGAGCAGGTCAACAAGCGGGCGGTGCTCAAGGAATGCCCGCACACTTCTCCAAAATCAAAGTATCACCATAAGTGCGCGAGTCCACAGCCGCTGCTCAGGCACCCCGTTGCGCTTTGCAACTAAAACCAAGAGCGGAACAGCCGGACCGCAAGCACTTCTGGAGGGAAAACATCTGGCGGAGAGGGGGGGATTCGAACCCCCGATAGAGTTGCCCCTATGCCGCATTTCGAGTGCGGTGCTTTCAACCACTCAGCCACCTCTCCGGAGCGCTTCGGGACTTCATCTGGCCGCGGTTGAGGAGGCCGCCCGAAACGGCGCGGAATGTAACGTGGCCCACGCCCGCCCGCAAGCCCGGGAAAACGGGATTCTGGGGCCTTTCATCCGATACTTCTTAACGCCGCACTCCCATGCTCTACTCACCGCCAAAGAGGGAGGCCTTGATGGCTAAGATGGAGAAGAGCGCGGCGCCCGCCAGCGCGAAGGAGCGCTTTCTGGCCCGCGCAGCACACTGGTTCACGGCGGCGGGCGTCATTCCCGCACTTCTCGCGCTTGAAGCGGTGATGCGGGATGATTTCCGTATGGGGCTTGTCTGGCTGGGGGCGGCCCTCATCATTGACGGGCTGGACGGCCCGCTTGCCCGCAAGGCCGATGTCGCGCGCGTCACCCCGCGCTTTGACGGGGCGGTGCTCGACTTCGTGATCGACTATCTGACCTACACGGTCATCCCCGCCCTCATGGTGGCCCGCTTTGCGCTCGTGCCGGAAAACTGGGAACTGCCCGCCGCCGCCTTCATCATGGCGACCTCGCTTTATTGCTTCGGCAACAGGGACATGAAGACGGCCGACAATTACTTTCAGGGCTTTCCCGCGCTCTGGAACGTGGCCGTTCTTTATTTCTATGTGCTGGCGAGCCCCGCCTGGGTCAATCTGGCCGTCATTGCGGGCCTTGGCCTTCTCACCTTCGTGCCGATGAAATTCGTCCACCCCTTCCGGGTGGCGGAACGGAGGGGCCTCACCCTGGTCATGACGGGGCTCTGGGCGGCAGGCGCCGTCTTTCTTGTCTGGTTCGGCCGGGCGCCGGGCGGAACCCCGGAGCTGCTCGAATCGGCGGTTTTATGGGGCTGGATCGCTGTCAGTCTTTACTTTGCAGGCCTCAGCCTCTGGCGCTCGGCCCGGGCCGGGGAGCAAGCGACTTAAAATCGGCGTGTAAGCACCGGATTCCGCCTCTCCCCTGCTTGACAGCGATGGACGGGCGGCTATAGTGCCCGCCAATTCGACGGGCGGGCCTTTTTGGCCTTTAGCCCGCTTTTTCTCTTTTGAAGTGCAGAATTCAGGTGACACCCATGTTCGCAGTCATCAAGACCGGCGGCAAGCAATACAAAGTCGCAAAAGACGACGTGATCACGGTCGAGAAGCTGGCTGCGGAAGCCGGTTCCAAGGTCGAGCTCGGCGAAGTTCTGATGATCGGCGGCGAAGGCGCGGAAGCCAAGATCGGCGCCCCCCTCGTGGACGGCGCGAAGGTGACGGCGGAAGTCGTGGACCAGACCCGCGCCCGCAAGATCATCATCTTCAAGAAAAAACGCCGTCAGAACTATCGCCGCAAAAACGGCCATCGCCAGCACCACACTGTGCTGAAGATCACGGACATTGCCGGCTAAGACGGCGCGCGGCTCTGAGGAGCCCGCGATTTTAAGGAGTTAAGACAAATGGCTCACAAAAAAGCAGGCGGTTCATCCCGTAACGGGCGCGATTCGGCAGGCCGCCGTCTCGGCGTCAAGAAATTCGGCGGTGAGCGCGTGATCCCGGGCAACATCATCATCCGCCAGCGCGGCACGAAATGGCATCCCGGTGACGGCGTGGGCATTGGCAAGGATCACACGATTTTTGCTGTGACCGAAGGCACGGTGACGTTCCGCACGCGCAAGAACGGCCGCACCTTCGTGAACGTGATGCCGATGGGCGCATCCGCCGCGGCGGCTGACTAAATAGCAGATGGGTTTCGCGCCATCTGCGGATGGCGGGAACATCGGATCAAGAGGGAGATGGGAACGCCATCTCCCTCTTTTTGTTTTCCCTCTTGAGAAACGGGTTGCCTTGCAAGGCCGGCCAGCAGAACGCCGGAACCGGCAGGGCCGAGGAGGAAACATGATACCCGTCTTGAGAAGCAGAAGACTGACGATAAGGCCCTTCACGCTGGGCGATGCGCCGCGCGTGGCGGAGCTCATCAACAACTGGAACGTCGTCTCCATGCTCACCCGCGTGCCCTATCCCTACACGCTTACCCACGCGCGCGGCTGGATCGATGCCCACCCCCAAATGGCGGAGGAAGGCGACCTGCCCCGCGCCATCGAGTTTGAAGGCGAGCTTGTGGGCGCCACCGGCTATCATCTGATGAAGGATGAGACCGGCGAACGCGGCTGGGAAATCGGCTACTGGCTC
>Ga0207828_100152_pt1 | contig 67696 bp, 64 predicted proteins | sample TtaePargueraPR_11_FD_187276 | JGI IMG/M metagenome (GOLD analysis project Ga0207828, IMG submission 187276) | Aerobic enrichment media microbial communities from Bioluminiscent Bay, La Parguera, Puerto Rico - Tt and P2 (3) (SPAdes) | ecosystem: Environmental > Aquatic > Marine > Unclassified ...
TAGCACCAGTAAGCCCGCCGTCGAACCACTCGCTGCCGATACGCCCCATTCCGGCATTGCCGCCTCGCCCGGTTTGGCGATTGCCCCGGTGTTCGTCATTCGTCCGATGCAGTTCGACTATCCTGAGCACGCCAATCAGCCCGACGACGAGATCGCCCGCTTGGAAGCGGCCCTGAAAGAAGGCGCCACCCAGCTTCAGGCGCTGGTACATAAAGCGCCCGGCGGCGAAGTCGCGGACATTCTCTCCATGCATGAAGAGATGCTCGACGACCCCGAACTTCACCAGGCGGCCATCGACGCCATTCGTGAAGGCCGCTCGGCGGAAGCGGGCTGGTGGGAAGCCATCGACACCGCCGCCCACGCTCAAGAGATGCTGGCCGACCGACTGCTGGCCGAACGCGCCGCCGACCTTCGCGATGTCGGCCGCCGCGTGCTGGGCGTTTTGTGCGACGTCAGCCTGCCCGAGCCACCCGACCACCCCTATATCTTGGTCATGGACGATATCGGCCCCTCAGACGTGGCACGCCTGGATACCTCCCGTGTGCGCGGCCTGCTGACCGTGCGCGGCGGTGCAACCGCCCACAGCGCTATTTTGGCCCGTGCGCTGGGCATTCCTGCTGTGGTCGGTGCCGGTGAAGCGGTGATGGCGCTGCATAACGGCGGCATGATGATTCTGGATGGCGAGCGCGGCCGCGTGACGTCGCAACCTTCCGAGGAGCGCCTGCGCCGCGCCGAACAGCAGCTGCTCGACCAGCAGCAGCGTGAAGCGGACGCCTGGGAGCTGCGCTTCGAGCAAGCGCAAACCCGCGACGGCCACAAGATGGAAGTGGCTGCCAACCTCGGCAACACCGCCCACGCCGCCGATGCGGTCGAGCGCGGTGCGGAAGGGGTCGGCCTGCTGCGCACCGAGTTCCTGTTCATGGCCTACTCCAGCGCGCCGGATCTCGCCACGCAAATCGCCGAATACCGCGAAGCGACCGATGCCCTCGACGGCCGCCCGCTCGTCGCCCGCACCCTGGATGTGGGCGGCGACAAGCCGCTGCCTTATTGGCCAGTGCCCCAGGAAGACAACCCCTTCCTCGGCCTGCGAGGTATTCGCCTCGCGCTGACCCAGCCGGACGTGCTGGAAACCCAGATTCGCGCGCTGCTGATGGCCGCCGTCGGCAAACCGCTGCGCATCATGCTGCCGATGGTCAAAGACGTGGCCGAATTCCGCGCCGCGAAAGCGATCTATGGCCGCCTGCTCAACGAGATCGCCCCCCAGCAGCGCGCCACCGACGTGCAACTTGGCGTGATGATAGAGGTCCCATCGAGTGCCTTGTTAGCCCCGACGCTGGCCGCCGAAGTGGACTTCTTCTCGGTCGGCACCAACGATTTGACCCAGTACACACTGGCCATTGACCGCGGCCATCCAGAGCTCTCCGCTCAAGCTGATGGCCTGCATCCGGCGGTACTGCGCTTGATACAAATGACCGTCGAGGCCGCCCACGCACACGGTAAATGGGTCGGCGTGTGTGGTGAGCTTGCATCGGATGCCATGGCCGTGCCAGTGCTGGTGGGCCTGGGTGTCGATGAACTCTCGGTCAGCGCGCGTCAAATCCCGTTGGTCAAAGCTCGCCTGCGTGAATTCGACTTGCCAGAGGCCCAGGCCACGGCGCAGCTAGCGCTCGGCAAGGCGACCAGTGACGAGGTACGCGACGCCCTGGAGGCCCGCTAATGGCACGCGTGGTCTGTATTACGCTCAACCCCGCGCTGGATCTCGCTTTCAATCTGGAGGCGCTGACGCTGGGACACGTCAATCGCCCCACCAGCGCGCAGCTAGAAGCGGCCGGTAAAGGCGTGAACGTCGCGCGGGTGTTGGCAAGTTTAGGTCACGAGGTGATCGTGAGCGGTTTTTTGGGCGAAGAGAACGATGCTCCGTTCAGCCTCGCCTTTCCCCGTTACGGCGTCATCGACGCCTTCGTGCGGGTGCCGGGCAGCACGCGCATCAACGCCAAACTTGCCGAGCAGAGCGGCCGCGTGACCGATATCAACGGCCCCGGCATGCCCATCGAAGCTGCCCACCTGGAGGCTTTACGCGCTGCGCTCGGCGGCTTGTTCGATGGTAGTGCGCCGCCCGAGGCCGTGGTGGTGGCGGGCAGCCTGCCTCCCGGTATCGATCAACCCGCGTTTGGCGAGCTGCTTGCCTTCTTGAAAGGTTTCGCAGTGCCGCTGTGGGTAGATACCAGCGGTCCGGCGCTGCTCACGGCGATTGCCGCGCAGCCTGCCGCAGTAAAGCCCAACGAAACCGAGCTGGCCGACTGGGCCGGTAGCACGCTCGATACCGACCAGCAGCGCCAAGCTGCCGCCGAACGGCTGCACGCCAGCGGTATCGAACATGCGCTGATTTCAGCAGGTGCCGAAGGCGTTCTATGGGTGAGCCAGCACGGCACTTGGCAATCCACGCCGCCCACTGTTACCGCCACAAACACCGTTTGCGCGGGTGACACCTTCGTGGCCGGCATGCTCCACGGGCTGCTAAGCCAGCACTTGCCTGAAGAAACGCTTCGCTTCGCGACGGCGCTGTCTGCCGAAGCGGTACGCCACGTCGGGGTGGGCACTTCCCACGCCGATGCTTTCGACTCACTCCAACAACAGACCCGGGTACGGCGTCTTGACGACACCCACACCGAGGGAGCCACGCGATGAACCTCATTCTGATTACCGCCTGCCCCAGCGGCATGGCGACCACTTTCCTGGCCGCTAAGCGCCTAGAGCAAGCCGCCACGCGGCTAGGCTGGAACGCTCATGTGGAGATGCACGGCGAAATTGCGCCGCTGCAAGCCGCCAGCGCTGAACAGATCGCCAACGCCGACTTGATCGTCGTGGCCGCCGACCACGTACCCGCCCCGGAGCGGTTCGAAGGCAAGCGGCTATTCCAGGCTCCTATTGCCAGCGCCCTGCCCGACCCCAGCGCTTTCTTGAGCCAGGCCAAGCGGGAAGCGCCGATCTACAGTGCCCCGGCAGCCACAGCGGCTGCCCCGACTAGCAGTGCGGGGGATAAAAACATCGTTGCCGTCACCGCCTGCCCCACCGGGGTTGCGCACACCTTTATGGCCGCCGAAGCGCTCGCCGAAGCGGGCAAGGCCATGGGCCACCAGATCCGCGTCGAAACCCAGGGCTCGGTGGGCGCGCAGAACCAACTCACCGACGACGACATCGCCGCCGCCGACGTCGTCGTGCTGGCCTGCGATATCGAAGTCGACCCCTCGCGCTTTGCGGGTAAGCGCATTTACCGAACGTCGACCGGCAACGCGCTCAAAAAGCCGCGCCCGACCCTGGAGGCCGCCCTCACTGACGCCGCCGTGGAAGACGGCACCAGCACTGCTGGCAGCGCCACGGCCAAAAAAAGCATCAAAGAAAAAGGCATTTATAAGCACCTGCTGACTGGCGTGTCATTCATGCTGCCCATGGTGGTCGCAGGCGGCCTGCTCATCGCCCTCTCATTCGTGTTCGGTATCGAGGCCTTCCAGGAGGAAGGCACCCTGGCCGCCGCGCTAATGCAGATTGGTGGCGGCACGGCCTTCGCACTGATGATTCCCGTTCTAGCGGGCTACATCGCCTACTCGATTGCCGACCGCCCCGGCATTGCCCCCGGCATGATTGGCGGCATGTTGGCCGCCGAGATTGGCTCCGGATTTATCGGCGGTATACTGGCCGGTTTCCTGGCGGGCTATGTGGCACTCGCCGTCACGCGCTACGTGAAGCTGCCCTCCAGCGTCGAGTCGCTCAAACCGATTCTGATCATCCCGCTGATTGCCAGCTTGGTCACCGGCCTGACGATGATCTACGTGATTGGCGAGCCGGTGGCTGCCGTGCTGAGCGCGCTCACCAGCTTCCTGGAGTCCATGGGCTCGACCAATGCCGTGCTGCTGGGCATTCTGCTCGGCGCCATGATGTGCTTCGACCTAGGTGGCCCGGTCAACAAAGCGGCTTACACCTTTGGCGTCGGCCTGTTGGCCTCTGAAACCTACGGCCCAATGGCCGCGATCATGGCCGCTGGCATGGTGCCCGCAATTGGTATGGGTATCGCCAGCTTCGTGGCGCGCAACAAGTTCTCTGCCCCCGAGCGCGAAGCGGGTAAAGCCTCGTTCGTGCTGGGCCTGTGCTTTATCAGTGAAGGCGCGATTCCCTTCGCGGCGAAAGACCCGCTGCGCGTGATTCCCGCCTGTATCGCCGGGGGCGCGGTCACGGGTGCGCTCTCCATGCTGGTGGGGGCCAAGCTGATGGCCCCCCATGGCGGTATCTTCGTGCTGCTGATTCCTAACGCCATTACTCCCGCTCTGCTTTACCTGGGCGCCATTGTGGTGGGCTCATTGATCACCGGCCTGGGCTACGCGTTTATCAAACGTGGCGCTGCCCAAGTAGCCGTTGCCAGCTAAAAGCGGCACACTAAGGGCGAGGCAACCTCGCCCTTTTGCTGTTTAGTCAGTCGTTCAAGACGTCCGCCACCCCGCTGTTTTATTAACCATTTTTCTTACCATTTATCGCTAACTGTTGTTCTCACGCGCGCAACATGTAGTATTTTTACATAAATAACAGCGACGCCAGGGGTCGGACACACCCCGTTAGCGATAACGATGTAAAACAGATGTCAAAACAACAGGACCGCCCGTTATGTTTCAACTCACTCGCAGCGTTACTTGGCAGGCCCTAGAGCGCCTGCGCGATAAAACCGCCAATGACCGCATTCGTGACTACTTTACGAATGATCCGCAGCGCTTTGAAAAAATGAGCCTGCGCGTCGGCGGCCTCTTTTTGGATTACTCCAAGCATCAGGTATCGGACGAGGTGCTGGCCAAACTGATCGAGCTAGCCGACCACTCCGCCCTGGTACAGCGCCGCGCCCAGATGTTCTCTGGCGACATTATCAACGTGACCGAGAACCGTCCGGTACTCCACACCGCCCTACGCCATTTGGGCGATGAGCCGGTGTATGTGGACGGCGAAGACGTGATGCCAGAAATCACCAGAACCCGTGAGCAGATCAAACTGTTCTCCGAAGCGGTGCGTAGCGGCGAGTGGAAAGGCTATAACGGCCAGCGCATTAAAGACGTGGTCAATATCGGCATTGGTGGCTCGGACCTTGGCCCCAATATGGCGGTGCGTGCGCTGTTGAAGTATCGCCACCCAGAGCTGCACTTCCACTTCGTGTCCAACGTGGACGGCACCCATATTCAAAAAGTGCTCTCCCGACTCGACCCCGCCACCACGCTGTTCATCGTTTCGACCAAGACTTTCTCCACCCAGGAAACCCTGCTCAACGCCAAGACCGCGCGGCGGTGGTTCCTGGAGAACGCTGGCGAAGACGCGGACGTGGGCGCGCACTTTATTGCCGCTTCCACCAACCGTAAAGCGGCCATGGAGTTCGGCATTCGCGAAGAGAACGTGTTCGAGTTTTGGGCCTGGGTGGGCGGCCGCTACTCCATGTGGTCGTCCATCGGCTTACCGATTGCGCTCTCGATTGGCTTCGAAGGCTTTATCGAGCTGCTGGAAGGCGCCCACGAGATGGATCGCCACTTCATCGAAGCGCCGTTCGCCCAGAACATGCCGGTATTGATGGCACTGATCGGCATTTGGTACATCAACTTCATCGGTGCCGAAACCCAGGCCATCGTGCCCTACGACCAAGCGCTGAACCAGTTGCCTTCTTTCCTGCAGCAGCTGGACATGGAGTCCAACGGTAAGTCGGTGGATATTTTCGGCCACCCGGTGAACTACAAAACCGGCCCGATTGTATGGGGCCAAACCGGCTCCAACGGCCAGCACGCCTTCTTCCAGCTGCTGCACCAGGGCACGCGCTATGTGCCCATCGACTTTATTGCCTCTCTCAAGCCGGAGCCGGGCGTGGAAGATCACCACTTCGCGCTGCTCACCAACATGCTGGCCCAAGCCAACGCCTTTATGGAAGGCAGCCAAGGCGACAGCAAAGAGCTGAGCCAGCTCGATCCCTACAGCTGCCCCGGCAACCGCCCGTCCAGCACCCTGCTGCTCGACGAGCTAACGCCGAAAAACCTGGGCGCGCTGATTGCGCTCTACGAGCACAAGGTGTTTGTGCAGGGCGTAATCTGGAACATCAACTCGTTCGACCAGTGGGGCGTACAGCTAGGCAAGCGCATCGCCGGTGAAATCAGCGAGCGCATCGACGCCAACGCCGCCGACTTCGACGCTTCTACGCAGGGGCTGCTTGAGCTGGTGCGTGCCCACTTTCCCACCAGCGCACGCAAAGCCGATAGCGCCGAGCCAGCAAGCAGTGATAAAAAACCGGTGCGCAAGAAGCGTTAGGATAAAAAGTAAGTAAGCACAGCGCCTTGGCAAACGACCAGGGCGCTTTTAGGCCAACGTTTGTTGAATGGCTCTTAGCGGTCGAAAATCGGCGTGTCGTCTTAGCTTATTGAATAGTGCGAAAAGGTGAACCCATGCAGCATCTTCACCAAGCCATCCAGCGCTGCCCTCGAGTCGCGGTGTACGGCACGTTAAAGCGCGGCCACCGCAATCATCATTGGTTAAACGGCGCGGACATGCTGGGTCAAGACTGCCTAAACGAGATTACGCTCTACGATCTTGGGCCCTACCCAGGCGCCAAGCTCACGCCGTCTGCCGGTGTGATCGTTGAAGTGTACGCCATCGACGCCGAGCGATTAGCGCGGCTCGACGAATTGGAAGATTACCTGCCCCTGGCCCCCACAGAAGGCGTATACGATCGGACGGTACTGGCAACACAGTATGGCGATGCCTGGTGCTATATCTACAACCCAACGGTTGAGGCGACGCGGCTGATCAAGAGCGGAGTGTGGTAGAACGACCTACAAAACGGCGAGCTAGGTGAGCGGAAAAGATGACGCACATGCACGACGAGCTCATCGCGGTACCGCCAAACGGTCAGCAATCGCTGAATATTGGTTTCTGATTGCGGGTTATTGCGCTCTCCCGCCTCCTCCGTCGCCATGCCCTGCTGCATGTCGATAATGATCAGCGCCACACGCTGATTCTTCGTCGCGTAAATGCTTTCCCTCCTGCAATCATCCAAGTAAGTCGTCCCTCTTTTCCCAAAATACCATTAGCGCTGTCGTGGCTGTACTGCCCGCTTGGTTGCGGTGCTGAGAAAACCTCATATACTGTATGCATGAACATATATTTCAATGCTACGTACGAGGTGGCAGATGACATCATTGGACCTCTCTCGCACTACCGTGCATAAAGGGCGCGGTGCTACCTACGACCCGCATAACCGTTTTGCCCCTACCCACAGCGTGGCGGAGGATGACGGCTGGTGGCAGGAAGAGGCCGCCAACTCGCTGGCAACGGAAGTGCGTGAAGAGCCCAGCAAAAGCGCGCTCTCTTGGAACCAGTCGCCCGACCTGCCCTTCGACCGCTCGCTCAACCCTTACCGTGGCTGTGAGCATGGCTGCGTGTACTGCTACGCCCGCCCTTCCCACGCTTATTGGGATTTATCGCCGGGGCTGGATTTCGAGACCAAGCTGATCGCCCGCAGCGGGTTGGTGGAGCATTTAAAAGAGGAGCTTTGCCACCCTCACTACGTTTGCCGCCCCATTAACCTTTCTGGCAATACCGACTGCTACCAGCCGCTGGAAGCCACTTACCAAACCACCCGCCGCCTGCTGAAGTTTCTGCTGGCGTGCCGACACCCGGTCACGCTAGTGACGAAAAGCACGCTGATTTTGCGGGATATCGATCTACTGGCAGAAATGGCGGAGCATCGCTTGGTGCGGGTGTTCGTGAGTTTGACCAGCCTGGACGCCAACCTCAAGCGCACGCTGGAACCCCGTGCGGCATCGCCCCAGGCGCGTCTGAAAGTGATTCGTGAGCTGAATACAGCGGGAATTCCGGTGGGCACGCTGGTATCCCCCATCATTCCTGGCCTGACCGACCATGAGATCGAACGCATTCTGGAAGCCGCGAGCCGTGCAGGAGCGCGCACCGCCACTTGGATGCTGCTGAGGCTACCCCACGAGGTCGCGCCGCTATTCGAGGCGTGGCTAGAGGCCCACTACCCCGAGCGCGCCGCCAAGGTAATGAGTTTGATGCGCCAGTGTCGGGGCGGTAAAACCTACGAGGCGGCCTTTGGGAAGCGCTTTCGCGGCGAAGGGGTCTTCGCCGATTTGATTGCCCAGCGGTTTCAGCGTGCTAGCCGCCAGTGGAACATGCAGGCCCGCACCGATCAGGGGTTGAATACCCGGGATTTTCGTCCGCCTCGGGCGCAGGGGGATTTATTTGATTAGACTGCTGGAATACCCATCACTAAGAAGACGTTATTTCCATGTCGCTTAGCAAAACGAAATCCAGTTTTTACCGCCGCCTTTACGTGGCTCATTTGATCGAGCAAGGCGTGGCCAGCGTGCCCGCCCTGATGGAAGCCACCGGCATGCCCAGACGCACCGCACAGGACACCATTACATCGCTAGGGGAACTGGATATCGAGTGCGTGTTCGAAAAAAGCGACGGCGAACGCCACAACATTGGCCACTACACCATTAAACAGTGGGGAGCGATTGACCCGCAGTGGGTGACGTCGAATGCGGAGCGTTTGGGTCAGGCGCTGGGATATCGCTAGTCTTGCTAGGCTCTGACCATGCAAGTCGCGCTGCATTTAACGTCACGCTGAACGAGCTTGCCGCCATCGCCAGCACGGCGGCTAAGGGCGGAACCGCCATGATGATCACCAGCCCCAGCGCCAGCGTGTTATAGAGTGCCGAAAATACTAGGTTCTGCATCATGACTCGGCGTGTGCGCTTAGCCAACGAGAGTAAACACACTACACCACTCACTCCTGGCCGAAGCAGCTGCGCGGCGGCACCTTCACGGGCGGCGTCGCTGGCTTGCATGGGGACGACGCCTACCCCGGCTTCGGCAAGGCTCAAGGTATCGTTCACCCCGTCGCCCACATAGAGCGTGGGCGATGGCAGCGCTTTGAGCAGTGCCGCTTTGGCTTCCGGCGAACGCTGGGCGTAGCACGCATTGTTTGCTAACCCTACCTGCTGGCCAAGCCAGCCCACCGGGCCCTGGCGGTCGCCGCTGATCAGCGCCACGATGTACCCTGAGCGCTTTAATTCGGCAAGGCTCGCTGTCGCATCGCTCACCGGCTGGTCGGCACAGTAGAGCGTGGCGAGCCAACCATGGCTATCCGCCACGACTACCTGCGATGCAAAGGCGTTGTCAGGTTGATGAGCGCTATCTGGCAAGGGCGCGCCAAGCTGCTGCTCTATCCATACGGCGCTACCTAACCACCACTGCTCTTCGTTTTGAAACGTGACTTGCTGGCCTTTGCCGGGATGCTCCTCAATATGCAGAACGTTATGAAGCACGTTGGACGGCGCCGCTGTTTCAACCGTGCTGGCCCAATCCCGCAAACCGCTGGCTAACGGGTGCTCGCTTTGACTGACGGCGCTGCTTAGCATCGCCCGAAACTGCGTGAGGTCTTCGCTTTGGCGCAGCGCGGCATTCACTACCTGATGCTGCCCACGGGTGAGCGTGCCGGTTTTATCGAAGGCAATGCCGCGTACGTTGGCCAGCGTTTCAAAAGCAGAAGGGTCGCGCAGAGCAATGCCCTGTTGTAACGCCTGGCTGCTACCGGCGAGGCTTGCCAGCGGGACCGCCAATCCCACCGCGCAGGGACACGCCACTACTAAAACAGACAGCGCACGCACGGCTGCGTCTTCCAAACCAAGGCCCATCAGCAGCCCGAGCGGAAGTGTCAGCACCGCCAGCAGCAGCGCTACGGGGCTTAGCCATGAGGCAAAGCGGTCGGCCAGCTTGTGCAATTCGCCCTTTTTTGCCTGGGCGCGGCGCATTTGCTCGCACAGTTTATCCATCCGCCGCTGGCCGACGGTAGCAGTCACAATCACCTTCAAAGGCGCAGCGTTTAGCCTCGCCGCATAGCGGCAGCCCGCATAGACGCGCTGCCCGGCATGCAGATAACGGGGCACGCTTTCCCCGGTTAGTGTGGCGGTATCCAGCCAGCCGGGCGTGTCCAGCAGGCCATCCAAGGGCACCTGCTCACCAGGGGGCACTTCAATCACGGCTCCTATGGCGACTTCCCCAACGGGCTGCGTGTCGCGCTGCCCGCCTTGGCAAACTACGACATCAGCCTCCGGCAGCCTTAGTGCATCAAAGGCTTTGAGCCCCCGCTGCCTGCACAGGGTTTCGACCAGTCGGCCCACCAGAAGTAGCACGATGAGCATCACTGCGGTATCGAAATAGACCTCGGAAGAGCCGCGTAGGAGCAGCCCTGCCGAGACCACCATGGCACCAAGCACCCCCAGGCTTACCAATACATCCATGCCGGGGCGCTGGGCCAATAGCGTGCGCCACCCCGCTCGATAAAACGGCAGACCGGAATAGAGCACTACTGGCAGTGAGAAGGCACCGGCCACCCACGCGACAACCAGCTCTATGGCGGCATTAGGCAGCGCGCCCGCATAAATCAATAGCGACGCTAGCATGGTCCACATGCCCAATACCGCGCCCACGATAAGTCGCAACGATAAATAGCGGCTCTCTTTGGCAAGGCGCTGTTGAGCATCGTGCACAGGCTCCAACTCGCTTAGCCGATAGCCTAGCCGGGTCACCACGGGAGCTAACGCCGCCAACTGCGTTGCAGCGGGAGTGCCGTCTACCCATACCGTTGCGGTCGGATAATGAACGCTGGCCTGCACGACGCCTGGAAGGCGAGCTAATGCGCCCTCCACCGCCAGCGCACAGCTGGTGCACCACATACCGTGAAGCGTATAGAGCGGCGCCTCTTGCTTGGTAGCAACGTGTTCGGCCTCGGTTACAGGCAAGGCGGCACACCTATGATCGGCAGCCCCGCAAACGCCACCCCAAAGGCCGAGAACAGGTAGAGCCAACCGGATACCACCGCATGGAAGCGCTGTCGCCCCTGGTGCTGTTTGGCCGTGCGACAGCTCCCCCAGCCCAAGAGCACAAGCCCGGCGGCACAGACTAGGGTAAAACCGCCCAAACCTACGTTGAGGAGCGTTAGCGCTCCCGCCTCGGGCGGAGGGGGGGTGACCGCGCACGCCACGGAAAGGCCGCTATACACGGCCACGAACCAAACGCTCCAAAGCGTTAGCCCCACCGCCAAATGGATAGGATGAGTAAAGTTGAGTCGTTCCATCGCCCTACCCTCCTAACACGCGGGGCAGCACCGCTAGCGCCGCTATTAATAGACCAAAGGTGACCACGTTATAGCGCCACAACAGTGTTACGACGCCAGGCTCAAAAGGCGCATGAGCGCCTACATAGCCATAGCCCACTCGCAGCCCTTGTAGCACGGTCAAGATGACGGCTAAACCGCCGTGGAACAGCGCATAGACAAGGCCGACCAGCATCACTGCGTCATGGGAGGTTTGCGTAGGAGCAAGCTCAGCTTGCCAAAGCGCCCAGCCCGTTAGTCCCACCTGAAGTCCGCCTAACGCAGCGGCTAGATAGAAGCCTGCGCCTAGACCAGCATCACGCTGCTGGCGCAGCCCACGCACGAGTTTTTCCATCACTGCGCTGCCGACTAAAACCGCCACGCCAGCCACCCCCATCAATAAAAGTGAGAGCGGCGGCGTCTCAGGCATGCGCCACTCGGGCGAAACGGTCCAGAGATAAAACCAACCAAACAGATAAGAGAGAAAGAACGAGCCATTGGCAATCAGGAAAATCCCCATCGCCCAGAGGCCGGGGCCATCCATGGTGCGCGAGTGAAGCGGTGGGTCGCCGGGTTTGACGCCTGCATCCGGTGCCGCCTTGGGGTGGGCACCGTTCTCCCAAGACCAGCGCAGCAAAAAGATACCGGCAATGATCACGAATACACCTGCCAGTAGGTACACACGGGTGAGAAGACTAAGACATACCACCGCCAGGGCCGACGCGGCAAACAGTGGCCACCAGGAGTTGCCAGGCAGATGAATGATTTCCCGCACGCTGCCGGAAATCGGATCGGTGCCCCACATCTCCCGCCTGCCGTGTGAAGCAACCGCCAGCGAGTGCTTACCTTCGGCCATGGTATGCGGTAGGTTGGGGTCATCCCACAGCGGGTGTCGGGTTTCCACGCGGGGTAGACTGACGAAATTATAAGCGCTGGGCGGCATGGTATTCGCCCACTCCAGCGTGTCGGCATTCCAGGGATTATGCTGGGCGGGCTTACCAAACCGGAAGTGTAGCGCGATATCCAGAAGCACCATGGCAATCCCCGCTGAAAGCACGAAACTACTCACCGACGAGAGCAAATTGAAAATTTCCCACCCAGTCCCCGCTTCATAGGTGTAAATCCGTCGGGGCATACCGAGCAGCCCGGTCCAGTGCATGATCAAAAACGTGCCATTAAAGCCTAGGAAGGTCAGCCAGAAGCCCCAACGCCCCAGGTTCTCGGAAGGCATTCGCCCGGAGAAGAGCGGCAACCAGTAGTACAGCCCAGCAATCAGCGGGAAGAACATGCCGCCTACCAGCACGTAGTGCATATGGGCCACCACGAAGTGAGTGTCGTGCACCTGCCAATTGAACGGCACCAGCGCCAGCATGACACCGGTAAGCCCACCACACACGAAGATGACCAAAAAGCCCATCACCCATAGCATGGGCAGCTTCATTTTGGGTTTGCCGAGCCAGAGCGTAGCCAACCAGACAAAGACTTGAATCGCCGTGGGCACGGCCACTAGCATGCTGGCCGCCGAGAAAAACGCCTGGGCCAGTTGAGGTATGCCGATGGTGAACATGTGGTGAACCCACAGCCCAAAACTGATAAAGCCCATGATGGTAATTGCCGCCACTACCCAGCCGTACCCCACGATGGGCCGCCCGGCAAACACGGGAATCAGCGTCGAAATGATCCCGGCAGCAGGCAGAAAGATGATGTACACCTCTGGGTGGCCAAACAGCCAGAAAAGATGCTGCCATAACACTGGATCGCCGCCGCCCGCAATTTGGAAGAACGGCATGCCGACCGCGCGCTCGAGTTCTAACAACACGCTGCCCAAGATCAGCGGTGGGAAGCCCACCACGATCATTAGCGCCATGGCGAGGATGTACCACGCAAACAGCGGCATCTTATGCAGTGCCATGCCCTGGGTGCGGGTGCGTAAGATAGAGACGACCAGTTCCACCCCCGCCGAGAGCGCCGAGATCTCCACGAAGGTAATGCCTAGCAGCCAGAAGTCAGACCCAAGATCCGGTGCAAACTCCTTACTGCTCAGCGGCGTGTACATGAACCAGCCGCTGGACGGTGCCATCTCGATGATCAAACTCGACGTCAGAATGATCCCGCCAAACAGATAGCAGAAGTAACCCAGCGAAGTAAGGCGTGGGCATACGAGATCCCGGGCACCGATCATTTTCGGAATCAGATAAATCGCCAGCCCCTCCAGCATGGGGATCGCAAACAGGAACATCATCACCGTGCCATGCATGGTGGTCACCTGGTTGTAGATCTCCGGTGACATGAAGTTTTGGTCAGGCATCGCCAGCTGGGTGCGCACTAGCATGGCGAGAATGCCGCCAATCAGGAAAAATACCATTCCTGTGATCATAAAACGCAGGCCAAGCGTCGTATGGTTCACGATGGTGAGCGACTTCAAACCCTTTGGGTTGCCCCAAATATCGTGCAGGTCTTCGTGTAACTGCTGCGGGTCCTGCTCTATTGCTTCTTGATTCACGCTTTTCATGGGGTCAAGGTCTCCAGCCAAGCACCCAGGGCATCCAAGGTGTCCGTGTCGATGTCGTTATGGGTCGGCATTTTGTTACCTGGCTTCAACGCTTGGTGGCGTTGCAGCCACTGGCTCACCGCGCCCTCTTCCATAGCCATTGCGCCCGCGCCGAGCGTTGTTCGGCTTCCCACATCCGAGAGGTTTGGCCCGACACCGCCTTCACTAACGCCCGCCACGCGATGGCAACTCGCGCAGTGGGTCATAAAGGCGTCTCTAGCATCGTCATGAGTTGAATCTCGCGTTGCCAATTCGCTTAGCGTGGCTTCCTGCCGAGCCGCCAGCCAGGCCTCGAAGTCGTCACGGGGTACGGCTTCGACGTATAGATGCATATGCGCATGGCCTACTCCACAGAGCTCGGCACACTGGGCACCAAACACGGCGGGCTCATCGGCTTCCAGGCGAATTTTATTCACTCTTCCCGGCAGCATGTCGATTTTGCCGCCCAGGCGCGGCACCCAAAATGCATGTATCACATCCGCGCCGCTTACATGAAAATCCACAGGCTCTCCGGCGGGCATGACGAGCTGGTTAGCAGTGACTACCTCGCCCCCTTCGGCACCGGGATAGCGCACCTCCCACCACCACTGATGGCCAATGACTTCGATCACTTCAGGCGGTTCATCGAGCGGCAGCGGCAGCATGCGCTGCCCAGCGGGCACGCCAAACGTCAGCAGCGCCGTAATGCTGGCAATGGGCAAGACGAGGCCACCCCCAATGATCCAGCGCCGCGCGATATGGCGCTCTTGCGCGGGTGTGCGCTCGACGTTATGCGGTTTGAAAGCGTATAGCCAAACCACGGTGACCCCGACCAATACAACGGTGGCAAACACCAGCATCACCCACCAAATTAACCGAACGTCTCTTGCGGCAGGCCCTGCAGGGTCTAAGATAGAGCTGTCGCCGCTGCAACCCGCAACGCCGAACAACAAGCCAAGCCCGAGCCAACAGGCCGCTTGACGGGTTCGCGGCGCGGCGCGATACGACATGCTGGTGGACGTGGCGCTATTGCGTTCCCTCATGAGCGTTTTCCCTGACATGCAGTTGATCTATCAAACTGTTTTGATTTGTCTAACCACAGGAAGTGATCATGACACAGACGCCCCAACGCTCGATCAAAAGCCGCGCATCGCTGGCGGGCCATCCGCTTCATCCAGTGATGATTCACTTCCCAGTGGCGGCGCTGATGGCGTTGGTTGCCTGCGACTTGGCCTACTGGTACACCCAGGATACGTTCTGGCTGCGCGGCGGGCTTTGGCTGGCGGGCGTTGGCGCGTTTGGCGGCTGGGTTGCCTCGGTCGCGGGCATCATCGACTTGGTCACCGTCGCTCGCATCCGCCGACTGATTACCGGTTGGAGTCATGCCATCGTGGCCGTGGTGATGCTCTCTTTGGCATCCCTGAACTGGCTGCTGCGCTTCAACGAACCCAGCGCGGTGCTGCCCTGGGGCTTGGCGATATCGCTGGTCACGGCAAGCCTGATTGCACTGGCGGGATGGCTGGGCGGCCAACTGGTGTATGAACACGCGGTAGGCGTGGAAGTAGAATCGTAGCCGCTTGAAGCCAGCTATCATCTCTGGGGTTGCCATTGAGTTAGCTCCATTCCAGCGGTTTTGAGAGCACAAACCCAAGGACGCCAAAGATACCCAACACCGCCAGCAACAGCGCGCAAAGACTGGCCATCTTGACGCCCTTGAAAAGGCCCATTTCCAAACGCAAGATGAGCCAGCCAAAGCAACCATGGGCGACCACCATCACCACCACGGCGCCCAGCTTGAGAATCAACCAGCCGCCCAGCAAGCCGTGTAAAAGAAACAACAGCGTGCCAGAGGCGATGGCAGCGAGCGCAGCAGGCGTGGCAATGGAATTATAAAAAAACCGCGGCATAGGCGGCGTGCCTTGGGCAAACCCAGCATCTTTACGCAGCTGAAGCGCTTGTAATAACAGCGCGGGCAGATAGAGAAGTGAGCCGCACCAAATAACCAGCGCGGCAATGTGCAGCAGTTTTAGCCATGGCATCGGGGCTTCCTTGCGTAACGAGGGCAGTGTCTGTAGTGACTTACTAACCCTAGTCAACCGATGCCACTCTGGCTAGGCAAAATGCCTAATTTTCAGCCGACCGAAATTTCGTAACCCGTGAATTTACGTAGATTAATCACTCCCGTATCAAGCATGAGGTACTGCCCTTTGATGCCCTGGAGTATGCCTTCGACCAGGGGCCGTTTATCAAAGTTATGCGATACGACTTTGCGCGGAAACGTCGCAACGGGATACTCAAACTGCAAAGGCGCTTCATCTAAGGTACGGATGGCGTCCTCGCCGTGTACACGGCGTAGCTGGTCCAACCCATCACCCAGGGTGCCCAGCAAGCGGTCGCGTTCGGCGCGGAGATCGAGTGGTTCGACCTCACCTTTGAGCATCGCACGCCAGTTGGTGCGGTCGGCCACCTGCTCTTTGAACAGCATTTCGACAAACCCGGACTGCTGGCGGGTATTCACTTCGAGAATCGGCAGCGCCTGAATAGCGCCTTGATCCAACCAGCGGGTGGGCATTTGGGTTTTGCGGGTAATTCCCACCTTCAGTCCGGACGAGTTGGCAAGATAGACGATATGAGGCTGAAAACAGTGCGCCTCGCCCCACTCCGGCTCACGGCAGGTGCCTTGGTAATAGTGGCAGGTCTCTGGCTTCATGATGCAGGTATCGCACTGCGCCAGTCGCTTGAAACAAGGGTAGCAGAAACCTTGGGCAAAACTTTTCTTGGTTGCTCGCCCACAGTGAGTGCAGGCAATGGCACCACTCCAAGAGAGGCGCAGCGGCGTACCAATACGCTCGTTCAACGCCACCCGATGCTCACCTGCGCGCAGGTGGTAAACCACCGGTTCGCCTTGGCGGCTAGGCAGCGCCGCCGCCATTTTCTGCAGACATCCTTTAACCGGAGAAATATCTGGAATCAACAGATCAGTCACGCGTGGCATCCCGGCCCAGGCCCGCCATTTCGGGACTCACACCGGCACCCGTCGCACCTGCACCGCAGGTGCGCCGTTCCAAGTACCCTACGCGGCTCTCTTCCGGGACGTTGTTTTCGACTTCGTAACGCATGACGGCTTCCAGACACAGCTCGGTTTGCTCGGCCGTCAGGCGGCGCCCATCGGGCCATTTACGTAGCGAGACTGCCTGTTTCAGACTTTCATAAATCGCTGGCGTCATTTGGTTGATCATTTTATCGAAGGTCATATCGCTCACGGTCAGCACCTCACGTCTTGGCTGCGTTCAAATTGGTGGCATCAAGCTTTGCGTCGTTGAGAAGAATAATACCAGCCTGAGGCGAGCCCCACGAGCAGACCACCCAGGTGAGCTTCGTTGGCCACGTTGCCAAAGCCGACGGTACTGGCGATATCGGTCATGGTGAACACCATCCAACCCAGCATGAAGACCACCAGCATTTGCGGCACGAAAAAGCCACTGTTTGGGACACGGCGGGACATGAGCCACACATGGCCCAATAGCGCATAGACCACGCCGGACATACCGCCAAACAGCACCGTTCCGGTGACGTATTGCGCCAAGTTGGCACCGATACCGGCGACGAGAAGCAGGAGCAGCATCGTTTTACTGCCTTGCAGCAGCTCGATTTGCCGTCCGAAGTACCACACCCACATCAGGTTGAATATCAGGTGCATCCAACCAAAATGCAGGAATGCGGGGGAGAGCAGACGCCAGACCTGCCCTCCCAGCACGGTATCCGCTAACGAACCGTACACCAACTGGCCACCGGAAATACCCACTGGCACGATGGTCAGGGCCACCACCAGTAGATCGCCCAGCACGCCACTCAAGGCGAATATCAGCAGGCTAACGCCGATCATGAGTGCCGTGATGGGTACTTGGCGCAGAACAACCGCCCAATGTTGGGTAATGCGGGGTCGACGGGGACGCTCCTGCTCCCGAATGAGCGGTTCGCCGCGCTCCCATCGCTCGACCACGGCCCGCAGCTCGTCATGCTGGCGAGGGTCGGCGACCCACAATAGCTGGCCCTCCGCTTCGTCGGTGATGCGATGACCAATGCGGTAGTGCCACAACGCTTTGCGCAGTGCTTGTGTATCTGCGCCCGGGGGTAAGAGCATGACGGGATGCATGGCATCTCCCTAGTATCCAAGTGGTCGTGCAGCTTGCGGCCCGTTGCCAACGGAGAAACAAAAAAATCCGGCGGAGGGGGCCGCCGGATAAAAGCAAGGGATCATTCAAGGGAACACTTACTCTGATATCCGGCAAGAGGGTTAGTTCAGCCGTTTTGCAAAAATTATGTAACCTTATGTAACCATTCTGCTTGATACTCAATCAAAATCGATTTCCCAAGGCTTGGGCAGCGCCCGCTCCTCTCTAGGCACTTGAATCCAAACGAAATGGTCAGCATTCAACTGTGTTTCACCGCTCCAACGATACGCCACTAACCGGCCAAACTTGACGGCGCTATAATCCAAACAAGCGATATTGGAAGCAGGCAGTGCAGGAATACCCTCACACCAGTAATGACCGATGAAGAGCGGCGGCTGATCGGGGCCGTAATAACTAAGCCGCTGCCGTTCGCTTTCGCTGAGTGGCTGAGTCTCTAAATCACCGGGAAGGTTATCAGGCTGAAACACCACATCGCCCCACTGCTGTGGATTGGCTGACCAAAAATGCGCTCGAAAAGTTTGCCGGGTAAAGCCATCGCCTGAATGGATCGCCACCCCTTTCGGTAACCGTATATGGGGACCGCGGGTGAGTCGATCAAGGATACGATATGCCTGAGAGGACGGGTCAGTGGACTCCACCAAAAACTGGCTATCCATACGCGCTGTAGGTGCGCGCTGCTTGAGCTCATGGATCAGCGCGTCATCCCAGCAGGCGTGCACGACACGGATTCCATCCAATTCTAAAAAGAGCGGAATGGTTTTGAACCACGCCAGCGTATCCTCCCACTCGTTGGTGTGATCACGGTACTGATTCAGCGTATCTTGAATGATGCGGTTGTGGCGTGGCGTATGCTCGCGAAGCCAACGCTTGCCGCTCCCGGCAGGCGCTGGGTGGGTATAGGCCAACGCGTTGTACTCGTGATTGCCCATCACGATGTGCGCCTCGCCCGCCTCTACCATGCGTCGTGCAATCGTGACGGCGAGCCGGATGCGCGGTCCGCGATCGATGAGATCGCCTAAAAAGATCACTTTGCGCCGAGGATGGCGGTAGACACCGCTACGCTGGTGATACCCCAACCTCTCGAGCAGCGCTGCTAGCGTTGCGCCGCAGCCATGGACATCGCCGATTAAATCATAGCCCTCCATATCAATCCCCTAGCCGATGGCTCCAGCCGAGTTTACTGCGCAGCACATCGTAAAAATTGTGCCCAATAGGGTGCACTAACTGAACGCGCTCTGGCTTACGGGTAATGACCAGCACATCGTCAGGTTTGGCCACCGCACGTGTTTGGCCATCGCAGCTAATATGCGGGTAGGTCTGGTTGGTTTCGCCGATGTGAATACGTATTTCGCTGGCCGCATCGATCACGATGGGACGACTGGAGAGGGTATGTGGAAACATGGGCACCAGCGTCACCACATCCAATTTTGGGTGCATGATAGGCCCGCCGCCTGACAGTGCATAAGCAGTTGAGCCGGTCGGCGTGGCGACAATTAGCCCATCGCTACGCTGGCTATAAACGAACTGTCCATCGATGAACAGCTCGAACTCGATCATGCGCACCGCTTTGCCAGGGTGTACGACGACCTCGTTCAAGGCGTCACCGTTGCCTACCGCTACTCCGTTGCGGTAGAGCACTGCATCCAGCAAAAAACGCTCTTCGACTTCGAATGCGCCTGCCAATACCTCGCCGACCCGGTTTTCGAGCTCATCCGGTGAGATGTCGGTGAGAAAACCCAACCGCCCACGATTGACCCCCAGGATCAGCGTCCCGCTGCGGCATAGGGTTCGTGCGGCACCGAGAAGGCTACCATCCCCACCCACGACGATCACTAGGTCACATAATTCCCCCAGCATTCGACGGCTCGCTTCAGGTACGCCGTGATGGGACAGCGCCGTAGCGGTACGGTCTTCGATGAGTACTTTATAGTCATGCTCGGTCAAGTAGCGGACCAAGCGTTGAAGGGAGTCAACGACTTTGTCGCTGCCGAGACGGCCAATCAATCCAATCGTCTTGAACGGCGTCGCTGGATGACGAGGGCTACCAGAGGGGGAGCCTTGCGATGGGGTGGTGGACATGGGCAACTCTCGCTAGCATCAGCCCACATTATGGAGAGGAAGACAGTCACGAGCAAATTACCCGGCGCGATGGCGGCTTGCACAGCGCCGGGAAAAATCAGCGATTTAGCTTAGCTCGCCGCCCACTGGCGGCGCTGCAGCCACCAGTGGTTCAGCCATAGCGAAGCGCCCATGATGGCAGCCCCCAGCAGTAACTTGCCAAGATCGGCATCGCGGTTCCAGATGACGAGATTGACGACCAGACCTGCAGGCACAAGCGCGTTGTTCATGATGGCCAGCGTACCCGCATCCACCTTAGTGGCACCCTGGTTCCAAGCGAAATATCCCACCCCCGACGCGACGAGGCCCAGCCACGCCAGAACGCCCCACTGAAGTGACGTCGAGGGTAGCGCCGCACCGTTGCCGAACAGCAAAAACGCAGGCAACGCCACCAGCATGGCGCCAATGAAGAACCAGCCAAACACGTTGTGCCACGCCAATGTCGGCGGAAGATCGGCTGCAAGACGACGGTAGCCGACTTGGCCAATGGCAAAACATAGGTTCGCGCCCTGCACGACCAAAAAACCTAACCAGAAACCGCTATCAACGCCATCGTAGCGAATGACCCCAGCCCCGATCACCGCGAGCACGGCGGTGACGAGATAGATGGGTGTAAAGCGCTTGAACATCAAATCGTCCAGCAGCGCGATGTAAACCGGCGTAAAAATAGTGAACAAGAGCACCTCTGGCACGGAGAGCAGTAAAAACGAGTGATAAAAGAAGGCATACATCACACCGAGCTGAATCGCGCCCAGTGCCATCAACGCCAGCCGCTGCTTACCGCGCAGCAGGCTTGGTCGTAAAAAAGGCAGAAATACCAGCATGGCCAACGTCACGCGCACCAGCACGGCAAAGTAGCTATCTACCTGCCCAGCGAGGTAGACCCCAATCAACGAGAACGAAAACGCCCACAACGCCGTAACGCCTACTAGGTAGCCCATCAGTAAACCCCAAAGAAGAAGATAGTTGACGACAATTATACGTCATTCACCTCTCCTGCCAATGCGCCAAGAGCGCAAAGCGGATTTATCGTTTACTCAACCAGACCAACGCGTAGATGATACCTGGTATCCAACCCGCCAACGTCAGTAGAACACTAATGATCACGCGCCGCGCACCTCCGTCGGTCAGCCCGAGGGCCAAGGGTGGTAGCAGTACGGCCAGTGCTCTATAGGCCCACTCGAGCGCTGCCGGCTCGTCAGGCGTTACTTGGCTATGGGCGGCAGGGGCTGGCTGAGCGCTGGCGGTGGCCTTTTCGACCATTGGCGGAGGCGTAAAGTGCTCGACGGCAGCATTGGCCTGCTCAGAGGCCGCTTTCTCACGAGCGAGCGCCTTACGATGTGCCTCTTTGTCTATCTTTTGCTCTAGGGTGTCGGCACCTTCGGCAAGATCGTCATGGAAACGCTCCCAATCCTCCCAATCATGCGGAGTGCCTGATTTGGGGCGCTGCTGACCCGAACCTCGGGCACGCTCCCAGGCTTTCTCTTCCAGCGTATTGGGCTTGTCAGGATCTCGGTCCAAGCCCACGCCTTTGCGATTCAAGTATTCACGAGCGTCCATCACGACTCCTCACAGCATTCGAGGCTGATTTGAAAAAGCGAAGCGTTGAATAGAGACAGTATGGGGGCAGCGCAGAGTGAGTTAAATCACCTACAGTAAGAGAATCGGCCGCGGCCTGTCGATCACGATGAGGAGTGCTCTCATGAACAAAAAAATTCCGGATACCGTTAGAGACATCATGTCTCGTGACTGCTACCGCGTCTCAGGAGAGACATCCATCACGACGCTTGCCCAAGGGCTTGCGTTACATCGCCTGCCGGGGGCACCGGTCGTCGATATGTCGGACCGTTTGATCGGCTTCATCTCCGAACAAGATGTCTTGGGCCGCGTACTCGACAGCATTTACCATGACCACGAAGCCCCTCTGGTGAGAGAGCTGATGCGTCAAGACGTGCTGACCACTACCCCCAATAAAAGCGTGACCGACCTCGCGCAAGAGATGCTCGGCGCCAAACCGAAGATTTACCCCGTCGTCGAGCAGCATCGCTTGGTAGGGATCGTCACACGTCGCGACATTCTCATGGCCTTACTCACGATTCGTCGTCATTGAGTGCGACAACACCAAAGCGTTAGAGTCAGCCCAACGTACCTACAAAAAAAACCGCTGCTTGGGATAAGCAGCGGAAGCAAGGGATCGAAAACAATAGCCAGAACAACACGATTAGCGACTGCCATCGCTATGTTGCCTGTACACACTCAGACACTGCTCAGGGAAAAAGTTCGCAAAAGGTTAAAATTTTCGTCTCGGCGGGGGCAGGCGTATACTGGGCAATGACTCTGATGCGGGCGCCACGAGTGACGTCCATTCTGATGCGGCCGGGAGCGTGAGATGGCACTTTATTTACTAGTGTTGGGCGTGTGTGTACTGGTCATAGGCGCCGTGCTGTTGGTGCTGATGAACGCCGGAACCCCCCGCTACCGCACTGAGCCAAAAGACCTGATTACCCTCTTTGACAAGGCGTTGGAAAGCAGCGTGAGTGAGACCGAGTGGAATGCATTGATCGGTTACCCCATTCGCCACGATGAGTATCTCGACAATATTCGTCGCCGCGCGTCCCATTTGATGGATACCCATGGCAGGCGCTGGCAGATTGCTCAAGGCAAACCGCTGCTCAACCAAGAGGGTTACGCAGAGCTGAAAGCACTGCGCGACCATTTGGCGGCACATACAGCGCTTCGTCAGCGCTAACCACGCTGTAGCGACGAGGAGAACCGTATGCCGAGCACCATCCGACAAATACCTCTGGAAACGGCGACGAAGCATCACTCCCACGACTTTCATCAGATCGTCATTACACTGTGTGGCTCGTCGGAGTTTGAGATCGAGGGCTTGGGTGGGCGTGTGAATGCGTTTTCCGGCTGCATAGTACCTGCCAACCATGAACACTACTATTCGGGCAATGGCCACAATCGCCAACTGATTTTGGACCTGCCCGAGGACGCGCCCGCCCTTACCGGCGAACATCGCGAGCTGGTGGCGCTTTTCGATGCGCCGCGTTTTTTCGCGCTGGATAGCCCACTGCGCCACTATCTAACCTTTGTGGAGAGCGAGCTGGCCCGAGGATTTGACAACTCGGCGACCTCGTTTCAACAAGACCGTCTAGCCGCCACGCTGCTGGGCTCGCTAAAAGCGCGATTGGGTGCGTCGGGCGCGACGAACCAGCGCCGGATCAACCTCGATCAAATCGATCGTTTTATCCGTCGTCATTTGGCTGACGAGCTGCGCGTGGCAGATCTAGCCAAGCTTGCCTGCCTGAGCGAAGCGCATTTCTCCGAGCGTTTTCGCGCCCAAACGGGTCTATCGCCTTGGCAGTATGTTCGCAGGCAACGGCTACACGCGGCGCGCCAGCTCATTATGCAGAGCCGCCTGCCGTTGACCGATATTGCCATCCAAACGGGGTTTGCCAATCAAAGCGCCCTCTCCCACGCGTTTCGGCGCAGCTATGGCGCTTCACCACGCCAGTTACGGCAAGGCTTCGCGAATCCGGCGCTCGATACCGTCCACAGCTCAACGAACCACTCAACGGCTCTTCCACCCTCCGGTCCATCGGTAAGTCCGGGCATATTCTCTTCGCGCCGATAGGCATTCGGTTAAACGAACACGACGCCGTTGAACTGAGCCCTCGCCAGTGCCTGCCAACTCTACTAAAGTCGTAAACAGGTACTGCTTGCCGAGAAATTGACACGTTTTGCCATGAAAACGACATACACCTAACGGCGGCTAGCTCTAAATTCGATCGTCAGACTGGGCACCAGCCCTGCCATCACTTTTTTAACGGTAGCCAACCCAGCTATCGTTAAAGTTGCTCGTTTCAGACCTGTCTTACGGGGGCTCCAATGCTCAATGCTAAGAAAATGCGTGACTCTGCCACCTGGCAAACCGACCTCGATACGCTCATGCAGCGTGTCAGCGAACACTACATCGTCGACGAAGATGCTTACGTGAGCGAGCTGATCAAGCTACTCAACGCCGATCAGGACGATTTCGCGCGCATTGAAGCCAACACGGCAGCGCTGGTACGCGACGTTCGCAACATGGACACCGCTGTCGATACCATCGACGAGCTGTTGCAACAGTACAGCCTGGATACCCACGAAGGGCTCATGCTGATGTGTCTCGCCGAGGCGATGTTGCGCATTCCGGACAAAGCTACCGCCGATGCACTCATCGAAGATAAATTGGGGCCAGCCGATTGGCAGTCCCACGTCGGCAAGAGCGAGTCGTGGATGGTCAACGCCTCGACTTGGGGCCTGCTGATGACCGGCCGGGTATTGAAGCTGGATCATCCTAAAGAGGGCCAGCCCGCCCATTTCATCAATCGCATGGTGAACCGCATGGGTGAGCCGGTCATTCGTCGGGCAATGACCGAAGCCATGAAAATCATGGGTAAACAATTCGTATTGGGCCGCGACATTAATGAAGCGCTAAAGCGCTCTAAGCCGCTGTTCAATAAAGGTTACACCTACTCTTACGACATGCTGGGCGAAGCTGCCCGCACCCGCGCCGACGCCAAGCGCTATTTCGACGATTACGCCCGTGCCATCGAGCAAGTCGGTAAAGCGTGTAAGTCCCTGGGCGACAAGACGCCTGCCCCCTCGGTCTCCATCAAGCTTTCCGCTCTTCACCCGCGCTATGAATTCGGCCGCCGAGAGCAAGTGCTGGCCGAGTTGGTGGATACCGTCATCCAGCTGGTCACCAAAGCACGCGCGCTAGACGTGGCCGTCACCATTGATGCCGAAGAAGTCGATCGGCTGGAACTCTCACTGGAAGTGTTCCGTGCGATTTATCAAAGCGACGCCGTCAAAGGCTGGGGTCACTTTGGCCTAGTGGTACAGGCGTACTCGAAGCGCGCGCTACCGGTGCTGCACTACATCAACCGCTTGGCCGACGAACAGGGCGATGAAATTCCGCTGCGTTTGGTCAAAGGGGCGTACTGGGACAGCGAGATCAAAGAGTCGCAGCAGTTGGGTATCGATGGTTACCCGGTTTACACCCGCAAGGCGTGTACCGACGTAGCGTATTTGGCCTGTGCGCAGTTCTTGCTCTCTGACGACACCCGTGGCCGCATCTTCCCGCAGTTCGCGACGCATAACGCCCACACCGTCACCACCATTTTGGAACTCGCGAACCACGACAAGCGCCCGTTCGAATTCCAGCGTCTGCACGGTATGGGCGAAGCGCTTTATGATGCGGCCCTGGAGCGTGCGCCCAAAGGCACCTACTGCCGTATCTACGCGCCGGTCGGGGCTCATAAAGACCTGCTGCCTTACTTGGTTCGTCGCCTGCTGGAAAACGGCGCCAACTCATCGTTCGTTCACCAGATCGTCGATCCCGACGTGCCGGTAGAGTCGCTGTGCCAGCACCCCATTGACACCCTGCGTCAACAGAAAACGTTCTATAACAAGCGTATTCCGCTGCCGAAAGACATCTATGGACCCAAACGTCGCAACTCACGCGGGGTCAATCTCAATATCCGTAGCCACTACTACCCGCTGATGGAGAAGATGGGCGGGTTCATGGACAAGCAGTACCCCACCAAGCCGCTGCTAGCCTTCGATGTGGCCGATGACAGCGCCAACACGCATCGCGTAACGTCGCCATTCGATCGTCGCCAAACCGTCGGTAGCGTGCAGTGGACCAGTAAAGAGCAAGCGGCGAAAGCCCTCGATGCCGCCTGGGAAGCCTTCCCACGCTGGGACGCGACGCCCGTCGCCGAGCGCGCGGCGATTGTGCGTCGGCTGGGCGATCTGATGGAAGAGCACATGGCGGAGCTGATGGCGCTCTGCTCCCGCGAGGGCGGCAAGCTGCTCACCGATGGCGTCGATGAAATCAAGGAAGCGGTCGATTTCTGCCGCTACTATGCCATGCGTGCCGAGGCGTCGTTTGGCGAGCCGATCGAACTGCCTGGCCCGACCGGTGAATCCAACCGGTTGACCATGGGTGGTAAAGGCGTGTTTGCAGCCATCAGCCCTTGGAACTTCCCGGTGGCGATCTTCTGCGGACAAATCGTTGCCGCCGCCGTTGCAGGCAACACGGTGCTGGCAAAACCCGCCGAGCAAACCTCGATCGTTGCCCACCGCGTCATCGAGCTGTTGTACGAAGCCGGTATGCCCCGCGACGTGGTGCAGCTATTGCCGGGCGACGGCCCGACCGTGGGCAGCGTATTGACGTCTGACCCGCGCATTACCGGCGTGGTCTTCACCGGCGGCACCGACACGGCGCAAATCATCAACCGCGCATTGGCCGCCCGCGAAAATGCGCCGCTACCCACGCTGATCGCCGAAACCGGCGGTATGAACGCGATGATCGTCGACTCGACGGCCCTGCCGGAGCAGGTCGTCGTGGATGTGATTCAATCGGCGTTCCAGAGTGCCGGTCAGCGCTGCTCGGCCCTGCGAGTGCTCTACCTTCAGGAAGACGTCGCTGATCGCGTCATCGAAATTCTTAAGGGTGCGATGAGCGAACTGCGGATCGGCGACCCCCGCGACCTGGGCACCGATGTCGGCCCCGTCATCGATGAAGACGCGCGTAAAGGCTTAATGGCGCACATCGAAAAGCTCAAAGGCGAAAACCGCTTAGTCGCCGAAACGCCTATGGCCGCTGAACACACCCAGCACGGTACGTTCGTGCCGCCAGTGGCTTTTACCATCGATAGCATCGATGCCCTTACCCGCGAGCAGTTTGGCCCCATCCTACATATCGTGCGCTACAAAGCACGCGAGTTGGACAAGGTCATCAACGACATCAACGGCCGTGGATATGGCCTGACGTTTGGGGTACATAGCCGTAATGAATCCTTTGCCGCTGAAATAGCGCAGAAAATTCGAGTAGGCAATGTGTATATCAACCGTAATATCATCGGGGCTGTCGTGGGCGTTCAACCGTTCGGTGGACAGGGGCTATCCGGCACTGGCCCGAAAGCGGGCGGACCGCACTATTTGCAGCGCTTCGTGACCGAAAAAACGATTACTAACAACACCGCCGCCCTAGGTGGCAACGCGTCACTTCTGGCGCTAGGGGATGAGTAACGGCTCGTCCATACAACTAACCTGAACTCCTGAAAAGGAACCGTCTCATGGTTGACAATAATAGAGCAACTGCCTTGACGCGGGGGGCCTTCACGGGCCTCCCGCCGGGCACGGGGAACACGAGATACGCACGTACCCATCAACTCTCTCATGCTTCGACGAGCGAATGCGCGACGCTTGGCAGTAGAAGAGCGACTCAGGATTAACAACAACAAGGCTGCTGATGGCCGCCATGGCCTGGCCAACGCAGCCCCTGTCGACGCTCGCCGTGTACAAAAGGGGCAGCACCCGCAGTCGCTTTTGTACTTATCGTAGCGTCGTCCTCACAAATTGGAGAAGTTTCATGGCTACAGGTGTCTGGATTAGCTTATTTGGTTACTTTGCGCTGATGATCGCCATTGGCGTGTACGCAATGCGCAAATCCACGTCTTCTTCTGAAGACTATATGTTGGGGGGGCGAACTCTTAGCCCACAGGTCGCCGCACTTTCCGCGGGCGCTTCGGACATGAGCGGCTGGCTGCTGTTGGGGTTGCCCGGCGCCATGTTCGTATCGGGCCTCGGTTCCGCCTGGATCGGGATCGGCCTGCTGGTCGGGGCGTTCTTTAACTGGCTGCTGGTGGCGCCGCGCCTGCGTGAGCAGACCATTCACTACGGTAACGCCATCACCATCCCGGCCTTTTTGGCCAATCGCTTCCCGACCCGGGCGCTGTCACTGCGCACGGTATCGGCCATCGTCATCGTGATTTTCTTCGCCGTTTACACGGCGTCGGGCCTCGTCGCTGGCGGCAAGCTGTTCGAAAGCGCATTCACGGGGGTTTATAACTTCGGTGACATGAGCAATTACGCCATGGGCGTGGTCATCACCCTGGGCGTGGTATTGATCTATACCGTCGTGGGCGGCTTTTTGGCGGTGAGCATGACCGACTTCGTGCAGGGCTGCATCATGATGTTGGCGCTGATCATCATGCCAGCCGTAGTACTGTTCGGCGAAGGCGGCGGCGGTTTCTCCCAGGCCTCCGAAACGCTGAATAGCGTTGACCCCACCCTGCTCTCTTGGACGACCGGCTTGACCTTTATCGGCTGGCTGTCAGCGGTTACTTGGGGCCTTGGCTATTTTGGTCAGCCGCATATCATCGTGCGCTTCATGGCCATCCGCTCACAAAAGGATGTGCCCATTGCGCGCAACATTGGCATGGGATGGATGCTGGTATCGCTCATTGGAGCCGTTTCTCTGGGCTTGGCAGGTCGTGCGTTTGCCGTTCGTAATGGGCTGGACGTACAAGACCCAGAAACCATCTTCATTATTCTAGCCAACCTGCTGTTCCATCCGTTGATCACCGGCTTCCTGTATGCGGCGCTGCTGGCGGCCATCATGAGCACCATCTCTAGTCAGCTGCTCGTCTCCTCTTCCTCGCTGACCGAGGATTTCTATCGTCTCTTCCTGCACAAAAATGCCACTGAGCAGCAGTGTGTGGCAGTGGGGCGGGTCTGCGTCGTGCTGGTCGGTATTGTGGCAGCCTTTATTGCCTCTGACGAAAACTCCCAAGTGCTGGGTCTGGTCAGTAACGCCTGGGCGGGCTTTGGTGCAGCCTTTGGCCCGCTGATCATCTTGTCACTGATGTGGCCACGTACTAACGGTGCGGGCGCGGTAGCCGGTATGATCGTCGGCGCAGTCACCGTCATGGTATGGATTGCACTGGGCTGGAACGGCTCCTTCATGGGTGGTCCCGGCGTGTATGAAATCATTCCAGGCTTCATCGCCTCGTTCATCGCCATTCTGGTCGTCAGCAGCGTGACGGCAGACGCCGGTGAGTACAAGCATATCGACCGTCAAGAAGCGTAACCCAAGATAGGATGCAATAAGCTCAGCGGGGCAACCCGCTGAGCTTTTTTGTGCGCGGTACTTTGTGTCGAAAGTTTCGAGCCACAAGAGCACCGCGATTGCTCCAGGTCAAGAACGCCTTCGCCCTGACTCGATACACTGTCCGCATGATTGCTAAGCAACTCACTTCCCTAAAATGAACGGTCAGGAGCGACGCCATGCGCCTTTTATCACTTCCCACCTTACTCGCCACTGGGTTTGCCGCTGCCACCTTGGCCATCAGCAGCCAAGCCATTGCCTACGGTGCCGGCGACTTTTTCACCCGTATAGGGGTCGCTAAAGTAGCCCCCAAGAGCGACAACGGCTCGCTGGCAGGCGGTGCCTTCGCAGTGGATGTTCAGGATAAAACCGACTTCGCGTTCACCTTGGGCTACCGCTTCCACGATAAGCTGGGCGTCGAGCTGCTGGCCGCACTCCCCTTTGAGCACGACATCCAACTCAACGGCGAGAACCTCGCCTCTACCAAGCACCTGCCGCCGACCTTAACCTTGCAGTACTATCCGTTGGGCGGAAGCGACGCTCGCGTACAACCCTACGTTGGCGCAGGCATCAATTACACACGCTTCTCCGATGAGCAGCTAGCGATTGGCGAACTCGATCTCGACGACTCCTGGGGCGCTGCCGCCCAAGTTGGTGTCGACCTGCTGATCGACGAACATTGGGCATTGAATGCTGCCGCCTGGTACTTGGACATCGATACCGATGCCACCGTCAATGGTGCCGCTGCAGGCACCGTTGCCATTGACCCCATGGTCGTCATGGCAGGATTGAGCTATCGTTTCTGAAGCGACGCAGTCTCCACAAAAAAATGCCCAGGGCGAGCGCCTTGGGCATTTTCGTTGATGAGACACGCTCTTAATTCTCGGTGACGATTTGGTCGACACGCTCCACTGCTTTGACGACGAGCACTTGGTCACTGGCCCTGAGCTTCTCCTGCATCATGTAAGCCGCCACCGCCGGGGCAACGTCGCACTTGGCAGGCATGGCGGCTTTGGCATCGATTAACGCGTTCAGTCGCGCAATGAACACATAACGCACCCATTGAGGCAACGACATGGTATCGATACAGAAAGGCTGCTGGCTGGCAAACGCCGACGCCTCGGGCGTAGGGGTGCGCCATAAATTCGCGGCCTTCATGGCGGCTTCAAGCTCGAGAAGCGCGGTTTGAAGCTGTTGATGGACGCTCATAAACACCTTGGGGTTGAACAATGTTGCCATCCATTATCCCAACTCTGTGGGTAAGTTGCCACTCGTACGCCTCTATCGAAGTCGTTATTCACAGATTCACAGAAAACCTGCAAGAGGCTGTGGATAAACTATGGAAAGGTGTCGCCACCGCTACTCTCACGCGGCTTACACAACGTTGTTCAATTTTTAACCACCTAGATAATAAAGCGCGGATTAATCAGCGGTTGCGGCTGACAGTGGCAAACCAGCAAGGTAGAGTGCAGGCTTGAAAAGCGGAAGGATGTCATGCAGCCAATTCACACCCTTGATGAGTTTTTTACGCGCAGCGGTGCGGAGGTATCGCTTTACCATATGGGGCGCCGGGTCACGGCGTGTCCACGAGACGTATTGCGCGCTTTCGAGAACGCCGAGCACGCATGGCCCGAGCCTTGGCAGGGTCAGGCACGGCTCGCCATCGTCTTCCGTTTGGGAGCCATGGAAGAGCCTGCCATTTGGTTCTTGGCACTGCCACTGGACGAGCAAGGCATGCTCTCGCCTGCCCAGCGTGACGGTTTCATCAACCGTCTGTTGGAAACGCTTGGGCGCAATGCCGCCGCCACCGACCTGGGCGCCGCCGACACGGCAGACGTCGATCATCTGATGAAAGATAATCCACTGGCGTTTACGCCGGACATTACTTTTCAGGCCATGCTCAATGCCCGGGCTACCCATGCCCATGGCCTATCTGCCAGCCAGCACCTAGAGGCTGTGGAAGCGTATTTGAGCGGCCAACAGACGATCGACTGGCAAGCGTTGGGGCTACAAGGCATTGCCGATTACGTCGTTCGCTTGGATAACGAGACCGCAGAGGCGCTCGCCGGCCGCATTCCCGGCCTGCCGACAAGTGTGATCCACTCCCTCTGCTACTGCTTGGAGCACCAACCCTTGCCGGATGCGCTCGTCGAAGCTCTGTGCGCGCGTGGCGAGGTGGCAGCCAGCGAGGGAGATTTAGAAACGCTGTGCGCCTGCGTGCGGTCCGTTGGCAGCTCCCGTGCAGCTCTAGCAGGCGAATGGTACAGCCACCTGCTAAACGACCCGGCAGCCTGCGGCCCAGATTTGATGGCCGCCATAGCCGGACGCGGCTGGCCATGGCTAGAAGACGCCGAACGCCTTCCCCGGTTCCTACAGCGCTTGGCGGAAGACGAGCGCAGCCACTTTGCCTCCGTGGTACGCGACATTGCGTTGATTCCTCGTCTACGCTTACCCGTTATGCTTACCCTACGTGACGCGCCTGCGGGTTCCGCTATCCAGGCGCGTTTATCGGCCATGCAGTCTTCGCATAACGGCTAACAACAAACGTCATCACTATGTCTTGTTTTTCTTATATCGTCAGGAGTGCACTGTGAAGGAATTACCCTATCAGGCCAAAGCGGTCATCGGCCGCCGCGAAATGGTGACGTTACCTGAGTTAGGGCTTCACCTCTGCTGCAAAGCCGATACCGGTGCGCGCACGTCGGCACTGCACGCTGAAGAGATCGAAACCCACGAAGATGCCGACGGGCAGCTATGGGTGAGTTTTTTGACCCATAGCGGCGGACCAGAAACCCCAGCACACCGCTACCGTTTACACCTACACGACCGTCGACGCGTCACCAGCTCAAACGGCCATAGCGAGTGGCGCTATGTGATTAGAACCCCTATGCAACTGGGCGAACTGAACTTTCCGGTTGAACTCACCCTGACCGACCGTAGCAATATGCGCCACGCGATGTTGCTGGGCAGGCGTGCCATGCGTCGCCTGCTCGTCGCCCCCGGTGCCGCTTTTTTGCACGGCGAGCCTTGAACACTTTTAAACGGCAACTTTTTCAACCCGGAGCCTTGCATGCATATTGCCCTGCTTTCGCGTAATCGCAACCTCTACTCTACCCGCCGACTGGTGGAAGCCGCCGAACAGCGCGGCCACACTGCCCGGGTTGTGGATACCCTGCGCTGCTATATGAGCATCGCCTCGCACCACCCTTCTATTCACTATAAAGGCGCGGAAATCGAGCCGTTCGATGCGGTCATCCCTCGTATTGGCGCGTCGGTGACTTTTTACGGCTGTGCGGTGCTACGTCAGTTCGAAATGATGGGCACTTACGTCCTCAACGACTCGGTCGCGATTACTCGCTCCCGTGACAAGCTGCGTTCGCTGCAGCTGCTCTCCCGTAAAGGCTTGGGCCTACCCATTACTGGTTTTGCTCACTCCCCTGACGACATTCCCGACCTGATCACCATGGTGAAGGGTGCCCCCCTGGTCATCAAGCTACTGGAAGGCACTCAAGGCATTGGTGTGGTATTGGCAGAAACCAACCAAGCCGCAGAGTCCGTAATTCAAGCCTTCATGGGCATGAAAGCCAATATCATGGTGCAGGAGTACATCAAGGAAGCACGCGGCGCCGATATTCGCTGTTTCGTCATTGGTGATAAGGTCGTCGCTTCGATGAAGCGACAAGCGGCAGAGGGCGAATTCCGCTCTAACCTACACCGCGGCGGCACCGCTAGCGTGATTCGCATTACCCCCGAAGAGCGTTCCACCGCAATTCGTGCAGCCAAGGCGATGGGACTGCGCGTCGCGGGCGTGGATTTGCTTCGCTCGAACCACGGCCCGGTGATCATGGAAGTCAACTCGTCTCCCGGACTACAGGGCATCGAGAGCGCCACCGGCAAGGATATTGCCGGCATGATCATCGAGCATATCGAAAAGAATGCAGTGCCTGCTCGCAAAGCACCACCCAAGCCTAAAGGCTAACGGTCAATTGCAAAAATAATCCCCATTAGGGGTGGCAAATCAACGCTGCCACCCCCACAATCTGCGTCACCGAAGGAGGTAGACGCTCATGTTTCTCGACAATCGCCAAGTGGCGATGGACAGCGTGCTGGAAGCGCTGGCCGATAGCATTGATTATTTCCAGGACAATATCGAACGCCTGCGCCCCTCGCTGCGCGATGCACTGAAGCCGCACTATACTGAGCGACTCCAACAAATGCGCACGTTGCAGGAGCTTGCCCGTGCTCACCTGAAAATGCTGCCACGGGATGCGGATGTCGAGCGGGACGATTTTCTGTGGCTGTGGAGCCGTTTGAAGAGTTTCGTGGGCAACGATAGCCAAGTATTGATCAATGAGCTGTTGGAACAAGAGCGTGTACTCATGCAGGCCCTTTCAACGCTATTCACTCACCCTCTGCCCGATCCCATCGAGCCGGTCGTGGACGAGTGCATGCAGGGTTGCCGAAAGCTTATCCGGGAGCTGTATAGCCTGCAAAAACGCAAAGCCCGGCGCTAGTATCGGGCATTAGGGGTTAAGTACTCCTCGGCACTCGGCTCTATCCCCCTTTCATCCTCCTGCGTCTGCAATAACAGTAGAGCAGCATCGCTATTAACGGTCGTTTCGAGTGCCGGTTTGCTGCTTTCAGTCGCACTACTACTCTCCGGCTGTAGATCGATCGGCTCAGCGGGACCAAGAAAGTAAGGCTCCCTCCCCCAGAGGTATAGGTCTCCCAACGTGGCAATGCGTGCGACCCACTCGCGCATCCTCAGCCGCCACTCGTCTGCTGCGGGTTGCTCCTCTGCGATGCAGCCCGTCACGTCCATGCCTAGCGCTCGACCAATAAAGATGGCCCGAGGCAAATGCCAGCTCTGAGTGACCAATAGCGCCTCATCCAACTGAAACACATCTCGCGCACGCACCATCGTGTCGTAGGTGCTAAAGCCAGCGAAATCCATCGTCAGCTGCTCCGCGGACACCCCTCGGCGATACAGGTCTCGCCACATGGCGCGCGGCTCGTTATACGCCTGGGTGCGATTGTCCCCGGAGATCAGCAGATGCTTCACACGCTGGTCAGCCACAAGGCGTGCTGAGGTTCGCATGCGGGCATGAAAGTGAGGGTTGCGCAGGCCACTGCGCGTCCAGTGAGAGGTGCCAAACACAATCGCTACATCGGTCGGACGACACTGCGCCCAGTGGCCGTCGATATAGCGTGTGGTGCTCGCGAGCACCCACAAATTACCGGCTATAAACAGCAATGTCGCCAGCAGCAACAAGGCTCCTAGCGACATTAGCAAACGCTTCATCCAACGTAATAACAGGCTGTGCATCCAGCTCCCCAACAGGGGTTAGAACATGCCGAGCTCTAGCTTGGCTTCGTCGCTCATCATGTCACGACTCCAGGGCGGGCTGAAGACGATCTCGGTATGCACCTTGTTGATTTGCGGCGCTCCCAGGATTTTGTTGCGCGCATCGGCGGCAATCACGTCCCCCATTCCACACCCTGGCGCGGTCAACGTCATACGGATAGTCACCATACGCTCGCCGCTGATCAAGCGCTCGATTCGGCAGCCATATACCAACCCTAGATCAACGATGTTGACCGGTATTTCGGGATCGAAACAGGTGCGCAACTGATCCCACACGAACTGCTCGATCTCTTCATCGCTAGCGCTCTCAGGGAGCGTCGGCCGTGGGAGCGGCTCTAGCCCCAGCGCGTCCAAATGACGTCCTTCGATCAAGTATAAACGCCCTTCGAACCCGACACTGACCGAGCTGCCTTTGGCTTGCATGACGCTGACGACACTATCTTCCGCCAGCGTCTCCGTTTTGCCAAACGGAATGGCGATAGCGTCGACATCTCGTTGCAGCGGTAGTTGTTGGCCTCGTTCGAGGCTGGCCACTTGCTCGATATCCATAGCAGTCCTTAACGTACCATCCCAATCACGCGGTTGAGCGCTGCCACGAAGATATCCACTTCGTCGAGCGTATTATACGCCGCAAACGAGGCACGACAGGTTGCCTCGACACCAAAATGGTGAAGCAGCGGCTGAGCACAGTGGTGTCCAGTGCGAATCGCGACGCCTAACTGGTCGATAAGCAGGCCAATGTCCTGGGCATGCGCACCCTCGACCACAAAGGAGAGAACACCCGCTTTATGGGGCGCGGTTCCCAGGATACGCAGGCCGTCGATCTGGTTGACGGCCTGAGTCGCATGGTCCAGCAATACCGTTTCCCAGGCACTAATCGCGTCGACACCGACGCCTTCCATCCACTCCAAGGCGCGCCCTAGTGCCACGACCTCGGCAATGGCGGGCGTGCCCGCTTCGAATTTATGAGGAATATCGGCAAAGGTAGTGCCAACATCGAAAGAGACGGTGCTAATCATCTCACCACCACCCTGCCAAGGCGGCATGGCCTCTAGTAGCGCCTGCTTGCCGTAAAGCACGCCTACGCCCGTGGGGCCGTATACTTTATGACCTGAGAAAGCGTAGAAATCGGCGTCTATCTCCTGAACATCGACCTGCTGATGCGGCGTGGCCTGGGCGCCATCGACCAGGATCAATGCGCCGTGCTGATGCGCCAATGCCGCCATCTCTTTCACCGGGTTGATCGTGCCCAGTGCATTGGAGACATGATTCACGGCCACTAGCTTGGTGCGCTCGTTCAACAGCTCACGGTACGCCTGCATATCGAGCGAACCGCGAGCATCGACCGGAATCACCTTGATGGTGACCCCTCGCTCGGCTGCCAACAGCTGCCAAGGCACGATGTTAGAGTGGTGCTCCAGCATCGAGATCAATACCTCGTCACCCTCGCCGAGTGAGCTGCGCCCCCAGCTCTGCGCGACGAGATTGATGGCCTCGGTAGTACCCCGCGTGAAAATGATTTGGCGAGCATCTTCAGCATTGAGGAACGCTTTGACACGATGACGTGTGGTTTCAAAAGCGGCTGTCGCTTCATCGGCCAGCGTGTGCAGCCCACGGTGAATGTTGGCGTTATAGCGCGAATAGTAGTCGCTAAACACCTCGATCACCTGTAGTGGCGTTTGGCTGGTCGCCGCGTTATCCAAATAGACGAGTGGTTTACCGTGCACTTCACGATTTAAAATCGGAAAATCGCCACGCAGTGCCTCAACGTCATACGCCGCAGTGCTGCCCGCCATGGGCTTCTCAATCACGCTATGGGGCATCGATGACTCCTTGATTAATCGTTGAGCGCAGCCGCCGCTTCGACCAGTCCGGCCAGGTTGAAACGCTCCGGCAATTTACCCGCCACCGCCAACTCGACGCGCTCAGCGACGGCATCCAGTGCCACTTGCTCCAGCACTTCCCCAGCAAACGCCAGTGTCAGAAGGCCACGGGCGGTGGCTTCGTCGATACCGCGGGTACGCAGCGCGTAGATCGCGTCCTCGTCCAACTGACCGGTAGTGGTACCGTGGGAGCACTTCACGTCGTCGGCATAGATTTCGAGCTCGGGTTTTGCGTCGATTTGCGCGCGATCCGATAGCAGCAGGTTCTGGTTGCTCTGGAAACCTTCGATCTTCTGGCTGTCGCGCTTCACGTAGACCTTACCGTTGAAGACGCCGTGAGCGCGGTCATCCAGAATGCCTTTGTAGTTCTCGTTCGAGAACGTCAGTGGGGCGTTGTGGTTGACCTTGGTGTGGTTGTCCACGTGCTGACGCCCCTGGCCAAAGAACAGGCCGTAGAAGTTCGTCTCAGCGCCCTGCCCATTCAAATCGCTGATCAGGTCGTTACGCACCAGCGCGCCACCCAGATTCAGGTTGTGCGAGGTGTAGCGGCTGTCACGATTCTGCTCTACGTGGATGCTCGCCACATGCAGATCGCCGAGCGGCGCCTCCTGCAGCTTGTAGTGGTTCAAAATCGCCCCACGATCCAGCATCAACTCAGCCACCACGTTGGTGAAGTTGGCGGCATCCGCCTCGCCTACGTAGTGCTCGATCAGTGTCGCTTCGCTACGCCCAGCGGCTTCCACCAGAATGCGTGGATGGCTCATCACCGGCGTGCCCGCGCGGGAAAGGAACTGCAGCAAAATGGGCTTTTCGACCACAGTGCCGGGGGCGATACGCACCACGGCGCCCTCTTCCATAAAGGCCGTGTTCAGCGCAGCAAAGCTCGAGAAGTCGACACCGGTCAAACGACCCAACGGCCCTCCAACGGCTTCATGGTTATCCGTCAGCGCTTTGGAGAGCGGCATGACCTGAACGCTGTCGGGAAGCGCATCGAGGTCCGATAGCGCTGCCGAAAACACACCGTCCACGAACGTCAGCCGGTAAGCATCCAGGGGCAGCGTGAGGGCAGCCGCCTGGGCCTGAGAGAACTCGGCGTTCTCTGCCAAGGCAAAGTTGCCCTGGGCGATGGCGCGAACATCGGTGTATTTCCACTCTTCATCGCGGCGGGTCGGGAAGCCCATTGCTTCGAAGCGAGCCGCGCCCGCCTGACGGCGAGCGGCGATCCAGGTAGGCTCTCCAGCGCGCTGCTGACTGCGCGCCGCTAGCGTGTCCAGAAAGGTTTGGGTATCGCTCATGCCACGGACTCCTCAATGCCTTCGTAACCGTTGGCCTCTAGCTCTTTGGCAAGCTCGGCATCGCCGGTTTTGACGATGCGGCCGTCGACCAGAACGTGGACTTTGTCCGGTACGATGTAGTCCAGCAGGCGCTGATAGTGGGTGACCAATAGAATGGCACGCTCTTCGGCACGCAGGCTGTTCACGCCGTCAGCGACGACTTTCATGGCGTCGATGTCGAGGCCAGAGTCGATTTCGTCGAGCATGGCCAGCTTTGGCTGCAGCACCAGCATCTGCAGGATTTCATTACGCTTTTTCTCACCGCCGGAAAAGCCTTCGTTCACCGCACGCTGCAGAAAGCTGGCGTCCATTTTCATGAAGCCAAGCTTCTCTTTCACCAGCTTCATGAATTCGGGGGCAGGCATTTCACCTTCACCGCGCGCAGCCCGCTGAGCGTTCAGCGCGGACTTCAGCAGGTAGATGTTCTTCACGCCCGGAATTTCGACCGGGTATTGGAAACCCAGCAGCAGACCCGCTTGGGCGCGCTCTTCGATTTCCATCTCCAGTACGTCCTGACCTTCGAACGTAATACTGCCTTGGGTCACCTCGTAGCCATCTTTACCAGCAATAACTGCTGACAACGTGGATTTACCCGCGCCGTTGGGGCCCATGATGGCGTGAACTTCACCGGCATTGATGGTGAGCGTCAAGCCTTTCAGAATCTCTTTACCTTCGACGGTGACGTGTAAATCATTAACTTGCAACATAGTGATCGCCTTTTAAATGCTTGCGGGTCGCGAGCGCGACGCCCTTAAAATGAGTTGGGTGCCGGTGCGGTTAGCCCACCGCGCCTTCCAGAGTGACATTTAGCAGTGCTTCCGCCTCAACTGCGAATTCCATCGGCAGTTCCTGGAAAACGTCTTTACAGAAACCGTTAACGATCATGCTGACCGCGTCCTCTTCGGAGATACCACGGCTCTGGCAGTAGAAGAGCTGATCTTCACCGATCTTGGAGGTCGTTGCTTCGTGCTCGATGGTCGCCGTGCTGTTACCGATTTCTTGATACGGAAAGGTGTGTGCCCCGCACTTGTCGCCGATCAGCAGTGAATCGCACTGGGTAAAGTTACGCGCACCCTTGGCACGCGGCCCGATCTTGACGAGACCACGGTAGGACTGGTCGCTCTTACCCGCCGAAATGCCTTTGGCGACGATGTAGGAGCGAGTACCCTCACCAATGTGAATCATCTTGGTGCCGGTATCCGCCTGCTGGCGGCCATTAGTAACGGCAACGGAGTAGAACTCGCCGATGCTGTCTTTGCCACGCAGTACGCAAGAAGGATACTTCCAGGTGATCGCCGAGCCGGTTTCGACCTGTGTCCAGCTGATGCGGGAACGCTCACCACGGCAGTCTCCGCGCTTGGTCACGAAGTTATAGATGCCGCCCTTACCCTCTTCGTCACCGGGATACCAGTTCTGAACGGTGGAGTACTTGATGTAGGCATCGTCCAATGCAACCAGTTCGACCACGGCAGCGTGCAACTGGTTTTCATCGCGCATGGGTGCTGTGCAGCCTTCCAGGTAGGAGACCTCGGCACGATCCTCGCAGATGATCAGCGTGCGCTCGAACTGGCCCGTATTGGCCGCGTTGATACGGAAGTAGGTAGACAGCTCCATCGGACACTTCACGCCTTTTGGCACGAACACGAACGAGCCATCAGTGAACACGGCGGAGTTTAGCGCAGCAAAATAGTTATCAGCCACGGGCACTACCGTACCCAGGTACTGCTTGATCAGATCCGGGTAGTCACGAATCGCTTCGGAAATGGAGCAGAAAATCACGCCCGCTTCCGCCAGCTCTTTTTTGAAGGTCGTCGCAACCGAGACGGAGTCGAAGACCGCATCGACGGCAACCCCGGCCAGGGCGGCACGCTCGTGCAGCGGAATACCCAGTTTCTCGTAGGTTTCCAGCAGTTTAGGGTCTACCTCGTCGAGGCTTTGGGGACGATCTTCTGGGCGCTTGGGCGCACTGAAATAGGAGATCTCTTGATAATCGATGGGCGGATAGTCGAGGTGCGCCCAGGATGGCTCTTCCATCTTCAACCACTGACGATACGCATCCAGACGCCACTCCAACATCCACTCGGGCTCGCCTTTCTTCTTGGAAATGAAGGCAATGGTGTTTTCATCAAGGCCAGGTGGCAGTGTGTCGCTTTCGATATCGGTTACAAAACCATCTTTGTACTCGCGACGAACCAACTGTTCCATTTCTTCGCTTGCCATGGTGATACCCTCCGGGCAGTTGGGTGGCGAGGTCAGCTCGCCGTCAATAGGGTGATAGACCTAGCGGCTTATGCGGATGCCGCCGATAGGCTAATGCTTTGGATCGGTAACTGTACGGGCAGTTTGATAGGTGTCGTGTCGGCCAAGTGCGCCAACGTCACACTTTCGAGTAACGTACGAATGGCCAGCGATACTCGCTGCCAGTTGTCGGCCACACCGCAGGTGGCCACCAAGTCGCACTCACCTTCGGCTTGGCTGCACTCGGTCATCGCGACGGGGCCTTCAATGGCACTGATAATGTCAGCCGCCGTGATGTGCGACGCAGGCCGCGCTAGGCGATAACCACCTTGAACCCCACGCTGCGACTCCAAGAGTCCTGCTTTCACCAGCATTTTAAGGGTTTTACTCACGGTGGGATGGGGTAGCTGTACCGCGTCTGCTAAGTCAGCCGCCGCATGCGACGCCTGGGGATGACGGGCAATTTGTGCCATCACCACAGCGGCATAATCTGTCAGCCGAGAAAGCTTGAGCATAGTCACTCCGTTTGCCATCGCGTTGGGCCGAACCGTTGGCCTACCCGCTAATTGGGTACCATTTTAGTCCTGTATAAATTTGATGTGAAGCCCTTCTGCAAAATCCTTATCAAATAGCGCGACTTCTTAGCACGTTCGCGGCTGATAACATCAAAAAAGCCAATCATTATCATTTAGGAAAACTATGACATGGACATAAAAAAGCCTGCTCGCAAGCGGCAGGCTGTCAGAAGGCGGGATTAAGAGGTGACTTTCTTGACGAACATGGACTTCAGTTTCATAGGACCAATACCGTCGACTTTACAGTCGATGTCGTGATCGCCGTCCACCAATCGAATGTTTTTGACTTTGGTGCCTACTTTGACGACCGAGGAGCTGCCTTTGACCTTGAGATCTTTGATCACGGTCACCGAGTCACCATCGACGAGCAGGTTGCCGTTTGCATCACGAATGCCATCATCCAAGTCCGCTTCGCTGGCGCTTGGCGCTTTCGACCACTCGTGACCACACTCGGGGCAAACATACTGAAGGCCATCATCGTAGGTAAACTCAGAGGCACAGGTAGGGCAGTTAGGCAGGTCACTCATTAAAGACTCCATCGCAGCAGACAGTCACGCAAACAGTAGCAAGCGACGGAGCCTACACGGCTTGAGCGCAATGCTCCAGCCTAATGCCGGTTTAGCCTCGCTGGTAAGTACCTACCAAGCGATTCATTCCCAGCAGATGGGGTTCCACGGCCTGGAGTAGCTCAGGCAACGTCAGCCCTTCGGGCAGTGACGTCTGCTTGTCCAGCGCCAGTACCCAGAAGTAGTAAAGGTGGCTGCCATGTCCTTCCGGCGGCATAGGCCCGCCATATCCTAATTTACCGAAATCGGTGATACCGGACGTGCCCAGCGCAGTACTTTCTTCCAGCGAAGTGGTCTCACCAGGCAGGTTGTACAGCACCCAGTGAACGAAACCATAACTGCCCTCTTTCACCAGTGGCGCATCTGGGTCATGACAAATCACCGCAAACCCCTTAGTACCTTCCGGCGCCCCCTCCCACGCAAGCGCTGGGGAAACGTCTTCAGCCTCGCCCGTGTGCTTGGCAGGAATCGCTTGGTGATTCGCAAACGCCGAGCTAGTGACGCTCATTGAGGATAGTGCAAAAGCCATCATGCTCTCCTATTCTACGGATGTAATAGCAAGCCATAATGTAGCGAATGATTTAGCGAAACTCTAATCGCGACGAATGGCGTTCCCACCACTGCTGCGCAATTCGCCGATTTTCCGCATTTGCGTTAGGGTCTAATACGGAGGGCAATTGAATGTAGTCACCGTCCGTTTGAAACGTCACAAGCGGATCCTGTGTAGCGAGCTGAAGCGCGTATAGCACCAGCATCAACTCATAAGCGTCATCGGTGTGTAATCTCGAGAACAACAGCGGCACTGCCGGTAGGCCGATGTCGCCTAGTCGCTCGGCGGCGATGTACCAAGGCCTTGAGTTATCGGGGCCTCCATACTGGCTGACGAACCGGCGATCCGCCAAGCGGCTGACGTAATAAGCGGCCTCTTCTTCTGGACTCACCTGCAGTGGCGGCGCCCAATCATCGGCGCGCACCACGGAAGATGGCTGCGCTATCTGCGCGCTAGGCACTGTCGCTACTTGATTGACGGCAGGAGCCGCCGAGCGCTCGTTATCGGCAGGCGGGCGTGATGGGCCGGCACACCCTGCCAATAAGAGTGCCAATGTGCAAAAAGTGGTGATCCCTATCGCTTTGGTCTGCTGGCGCATGACGCAATTCCCTGGTTGATCGTTCAACGCTTGATACCCTATCCAAGATGCCGTGTGAGAGCGTTTGATTGGTTTACCCAAAGGCGACTAGGCTGTGCCATGGAGTGCTTACAGTGTGGCACCTCTTGAACTTACCGCCAATTGCCTGAAGAACGCCGAATGAAACGTCTATTAATCGTGGCCCACTCCCCCTCCATCAATACCCGCGCCTTGAGCGAGGCCGTACAGCGAGGTGCAGAACATGAGGATATCGAGTCAGTGACGTGCATCGTCAAAACGCCTTTCGACGCAGGACCGACGGACATCCTCGATTGTGACGGTATCGTATTGGGCACTACCGAAAACCTAGGCACCATGAGCGGCGCGCTAAAGGACTTTTTCGACCGCAGCTACTACGGCGTACTGGAAGAGAAGCAGGGCCTGCCCTGCGCGCTCTACATCCGCGCGGGCCATGATGGAACGGGTACTCGTCGGGCAGTGGAAAGTATCGTTACGGGACTACGCTGGCGTTGGGTGCAGGACCCTCTGATTTTTCGCGGCGAGTGGCAAGAGGCGTTTATCAGCCAAGCCGAAGAGCTGGGCATGACCCTTGCTGCTGGGTTGGATAACGGATTGTTTTAACATCTTGAAACGAAAAACGGCACCGCTCAGGGTGCCGTTTTCATTACGGGGAAGAGCGCATATTACTTCAAACGCTCGAACACCGTGGCAACCCCTTGTCCCATGCCAATACACATGGTGGCTAGGCCCAGGGTGGTATCGCGCTGCTGCATGACGTTCAGCAGTGTCGTGCAAATGCGCGACCCGGAGCAGCCTAACGGGTGACCCAAGGCGATGGCACCGCCGTGCAGGTTCACTTTTTCGTCCATGACATCCAGGAAGTCTAGGTCTTTCAACACCGGCAGCCCCTGGGCGGCAAATGCCTCGTTCAGCTCGACGGTTTGAATATCCGCTGCAGACAAGCCAGCCGCTTTCAAGGCTTTTTTAGATGCAGGTACCGGACCATACCCCATAATAGATGCATCGCAGCCTGCGACACCGGTTGAGAGTACTTTGGCAATCGGCTCCAGCCCCAGCGCCTGGGCACGCTCGTAGCTCATCACGGCCATGGCGGAAGCGCCCACTGAAAGCGCTGACGAAGTGCCCGCCGTCACGGTACCGTTACGCGGATCGAAGACCGGCTTCAGGTTCGCCATGGATTCCAGGCTGGCATCGGCGCGAATCACCTCATCGTTTTTCACAAGCACTTTGAAGCCACGCTGGTCGTGACCTTCGACGCCGATGATCTCATTGTCGAAGTAGCCCTTCTCCATCGCCGCTTGTGCACGTTGATGCGAACGGACACCGAACTTGTCCTGATCTTCGCGGGAAATACCGTGCATTTTACCCAGCAGTTCCGCCGTGAGCCCCATCATCATGGCGGCTTTGGCCGCGTATTTACTCGCCGCCGGATTCACGTCGACGCCGTGAGCCATCGGTACGTGCTCCATGTGCTCAACACCGCCGATCACGTAAAAATCACCCATGCCCGCCTTAATGTTTGCAGCAGCAATATGCAGTGCGGTCATCGAAGAGCCGCAGAGGCGGTTCACCGTTTGGGCAGGCACCGTACGAGGAATACCGGTCATGATCGCCGCGTTGCGAGCGATGTTCATGGACTGCTCTAGTGTCTGATTGACGCAGCCCCAGATCACGTCGTCTACTTCCGACGGATCCAGATTAGGGTTTCGGGTAAACAGCGCCTGCATCACGGCAGCGGAGAGGTTTTCGGCACGCACGTTGCGGAAGGCGCCGTTTTTCGCTTTCGCCATGGCGGTACGAACACCGTCCACCACCACGATATCTCTCGGATTCAAACTCATCTTATTTCTCCTGTGGGTGGTGACTTAGGCCTGAGCGCTTGCCGTGGCGCCCGCATAGAACTGCTCGTTGCTCTTGGCCATGGCGCGGAGCTTCTCGGTAGGCGCGTACAGCGGCCCTAGTTCTTCTGCCAAACGATCCGCCATCGCGACGAACTCAGCCACGCCCAGCGCGTCGATGTAGCGCAGCGCACCGCCACGGAAGGGAGGGAAGCCAATGCCGTAAATCAGCGCCATGTCGGCTTCTGCGGGCGTATCGACGATGCCATCTTCCAAGCAACGCACGGTCTCAAGGCACAGCGGCACCATCATGCGAGCAATGATGTCCTCATCCGAAAACTCTTTTTGCTCTTTCACCACTTCTTTTACTAGTGCGTAAGCCTGCTCGTCGCTCACTTTCTTCGGCTTACCCTTCTTATCTTCTTCGTAGGCGTAGAAGCCTTTGTCGTTCTTCTGGCCCAAGCGCTTGTTATCGTACATGACCTGAATAGCCGTTTTACCCTCACGTGCCATACGATCTGGGAAGCCCTCAGCCATCACATCATTGGCGTGCACGGCGGTATCCATGCCGACGACGTCCAGCAGGTACGCCGGGCCCATTGGCCAGCCAAACTTCTCCATGACTTTATCGACGCGCTGGAAGTCGGCACCTTGCTCGACCAGGAAGCTAAAGCCACCGAAGTAAGGGAAAAGCACACGGTTGACCAGGAACCCAGGGCAGTCATTCACCACGATGGGGGTTTTACCCATGGCCCGAGCATAAGCCACGGTTGCGGCAACGGCGGCGTCCGAGGTTTTCTCACCACGAATGACTTCCACCAGCGGCATGCGGTGCACGGGGTTGAAGAAGTGCATGCCACAGAAGTTTTCCGGGCGCTTCAGGTTCTTAGCCAGACGGTTAATCGAAATGGTCGACGTGTTGGAAGTCAGAATCGTGTTCTCACTTACCTTGTCTTCTACTTCGGTCAACACGGCGTCTTTGACGTTGGGGTTCTCGACCACCGCTTCTACGACCAAATCGACATTACCGAAATCGCCGTAAGAGAGGGTTGGACGGATATTGGAGAGTTTTTCGGCCATCTGCTCGGTGGTGAGCTTCTTACGCTCTACCTGTTTAGCGAACAGTTTGCGGGCTTCTTTGAGGCCAAGCTCGATGGCATCGTCCTTGATGTCTTTCATCAGGATCGGTGTGCCCTTGCTGGCACTCTGGTAGGCGATCCCCCCGCCCATGATGCCAGCACCCAACACGGCGGTTTGCTTGACCGGCTGCGCCTGCTTCTCGTACTTGCTGCCTTTCTTCTTGACCACTTGGTCGTTCAGGAACAGGCCCACCAAGTTGAAGGCAACGCTGCTTAGCGCCAATTTGGCGAACGACTTGGCTTCGATGGCTTGAGCGCGGGCGCGGGTCTCACCGGCGCCTTTTTGGATCACTTTGATCGCTTCAACCGGGGCGGGATAGTGCGGGCCCGCTTTGCCAGCGACGTATCCTTTAGCGGTTTCGAACGCCATCATTTGTTCGATGGCGTTGAGTTTGAGCGGTGATTTTTTCTCTTCGCGACGAGCGTGATAATCCAATTCGCCTGCATTAGCGCGGTCGAGGATATCCAGTGCCGCCTCTTCCAACTGCTCGTGGGCAACAGCGGCATCCACGGCGCCTACTTTCAAGGCAGCATCGGCACGGTTTTCGGTACCACCAGCAATCCACTCGACGGCATTATCGGCACCGATCAGGCGCGGCAGACGCACGCAACCGCCCCACCCCGGCAGAATACCCAGCTTGGTTTCCGGCAAGCCAATTTTGGCTTTCTCACTCATCACGCGGAAGTCGGTGGTTAGCAGGACTTCGCAGCCGCCGCCCAGCGCCAACCCGTTGATTGCCGTCACCGTAGGGAAAGGCAGGTCTTCAATGGCGTTGAAGATGTCGTGAACCTTGAGGTTCATCTCCACCAAGTACTCTTCGCCCTTGTGGAACAGGCTGTGGAATTCTGTGATGTCGGCGCCGACGATAAAGGCGTCTTTGGCGCTGCGAATCATCAACCCTTCCAAACCACTTTCGGCCTGAATCGCTTTGACAGCGTCGCCTAGCTCGGCCACGACGGCGCTAGATAGCTTGTTGACGGACTCATCTTTCAAATCGAAAGTGAGCATTGCGATGTCATTGCCACCCAGGGTGTCACGACGCTCCACCGTGATGGCATTGCCTTGATAGATCATTCGCGCTCTCTCCACAAGTTCGGGCTGGCACGTCGGTAACGTGCCCGCCACGCATTTCATACGGTCGTTTGATTGCTTTAGCTTGGTTGAGTTACATCAGTACGTCAAGCCCTGACTTTTGGCTAATTCGCTTGCCCCCCAGTTCACATGGCCATGAGCACATTTCTTGCGCTTTTTTCTTCCACAATTTGTCGTCACATCGACTTTAATCACGATCCCAACGATCATATACGTTTCATTGATGAGTTTTTGACGCTATGGGGACACTCCTCACACCCGCGCGACTAGAAGCACTGCAAGGATGCATCGAACGAATCGTCGAGCGCTTGAAGCCCTGGAGCTGGCTTTGGCCACCGATGGCGTTTGCGGCCGGGCTCGGCAGCTTTTTTTTGGTGGATCGGCAGCAGTGGCTAGGCGCAGCCTTGGCACTCGGCCTGCTGTTCGCTTGGCTACTACTGCTATCTGAAAGTGTGATTGGCCGCTGGCTCTCCCATCGTGGTCACCCGACGCTGCCGAGAGGCGTAACGGCCTTTATTGCGCAAATGATCCATCAAGAGACGCTGTTTTTCACCCTGCCCTTTATTCTAGTCACTACGGTGTGGAACAGTGGACAAGCACTCTTCGCGCTCTTGGTCATAGGCATGGCCGTGTGGTCGATCATTGACCCGCTCTACTACAAACTCGCGGGCCGCTGGCGCAGCCTCTATTTCATGTTTCATGCTCAGTGCGTCTTTCTTGTTCTGCTGGTGATACTCCCCATCATGGTTCACCTGACCACCGGCCAGAGCATGCTACTTGCCTTAGTCTTGACGGTACTCGTGGCGCTGCCCAGCTTCTGGCATCTACTCAAAAAACGCTCTCCCGCGCGCTGGTTGGGATTTTTTGCGCTTACCGTGGTACTGGCCTACGGGGCATGGCTTGGCCGCGTTTGGGTACCGCCCGCCAGCCTGTGGATGACCAGCACGGCGCTCTCCCCCGCTTTCGATACGCAGCAGCGCGCCCCGCAAGGGTCGCTGACCCTGACGCCCGAGGCCATTCGCAGCAGCGGCCTGTACGTCTATACGGCCATTCGCGCCCCGCGAGGGCTGAGCGAAACGATTTACCATGCGTGGCATCATAATGGAAAAGCGCTGGATACCGTTGCACTGGCGATCAACGGCGGCCGCGAACAGGGATACCGCGCCTGGAGCCATAAACAGAATTTCCCTCAAGACCCCTCTGGCGAGTGGCGTGTCGATATCATGACCGACGGTGGCCAGCGGCTAGGATTGATTCGGTTTACTGTCTCGGAAGATGTTAACGCCGCTACCGTGGCCGATGGCACGGTCCGTGCGAGCGGTTTGAGCGCTCTGAATTTACGTCGTTTCATTCCGGGCAATGGCGCCACCCAAAATGACGCTAATCAGCCCGAGTGACAGAACGCCTTGCATTCAGCGGCGCAGCTTATGACAATTCGTTCACTTACACTTTTCGGCAGTTAGTTACCTATGGCATCAACAATTGGTTTTCGTATTGCTCGTTTGCCCCATCTGTGGCGCTCGATCCTCGATCGCAGGCTGGCACCATTAGGGCTGACCCAAACCCGGTGGGTGACGCTGTACCATCTTTGGAAACTGGGGGAAGGCAATCCTCAGTGTGATTTGGCGCGCGCGATCGGTGTCGAGGCGCCGTCGCTGGTGCGTACTTTAGGACAGTTGGAGGCGCAAGGTCTGGTCGAGCGTCGCGCCTGCGATAACGATCGACGCAGCAAACGGCTCTATCTTACCCCAGCCGCCATGCCGCTCCTGGAGCAGATCGATAGTGTGGTACTGGCTGCGCGTCAGGAGATGCTAGCGGGCTTGAGCGAACAGGACCTGGACCAGTTGGATAAGTGGCTTGCGCTGATCGAATCCAACGGTCTGGCGATTCAGGCAAGGGACCAAGACAGCCCCACAGCCTAGTCATTAGACGTTTCCTTGTTCCACGCCATCTGGCGCTAGCGGTTTGGCGGGTGGGTGGTCTGAAAGGCCGCTTAACGCCTTCTTGAGAGGTTCGATATCCGCCAAATAGCGCGTAAACCGCTCGGCGGTTTGTGATTCCCACCACCATAACGTCAGCGAATGGGCGTTAGATTCCAATACCAACGCATCCTGAGGCAGACGCTCTAACAGAGTTCGTAAGTGTGTGCTGGCCACATCGGGCAAGGGACGCAGCGGCGCAATGCGCCAGCGCCAGCCTGCATGAAAGGGCTCTAATGCCTCACTGGCATTGGAGTTTCTCACCAATAAAAAATCTGGCCCAGGCGCGGACTGCGCGTAGTGCCAGCGATAAGCCGGCATGGTGCCTCTAAAGTGATGGAGCGGCGGTTTGGCCATTTTGACCGTCACCCCCTGACGCGCTGCGCAGGAGCGCAGCGCCATCTGGCGCTTTTGGCGCGGGCTTGGTTTTAACCACATGACTGGCGCAATCACAAACATCAGAATAAAAACGATGATCAACCATTCCATTGCAACGCTTACCCTCTTTTCGTCAAACTCAACTCGCAATATTTAAAAACCATGACCTAGGTCGTTGTTAAGATTCATTTTCAGACCTAAAGTAAAGGTATCGAACAGAGCCTTTCTGTGTGGCACATCACCAAGGAGATACGCCATGAGCTATCGCCATATCCTGGTCGCCGTCGACTTAACCAAAGACTCTCACAAAATCCTTGAGCGTGCGGTGGCGATTGCCGAGCGCAACAACGGCGCGAAAATTTCGATCATGCACACTCTGGAACCCTTGGGATTCGCCTACGGCGGCGACATACCCATGGACCTCACCAGCATACAAGACCAGCTCGATGATCATGCCAAAAAACGCTTGGCTGACATTGCTGCTCCCCACGTCGACGCCGCCGATCAACACGTAGTCGTGGGTATGCCTGACACCGAGATCCACCGTTTCGCCGATGAGCATAACGTCGACTTGATCGTGGTCGGCTCCCATGGTCGCCACGGTTTCGCGCTGTTACTGGGCTCTACGTCGACCGGTGTTCTTCACGGCGCACAGTGCGATGTGCTCGCCGTGCGTGTGGGTAAAAAAGGTGAAAAAAGCGACGAGTGACTTGTCAATCTCAAAGGCCCCTCACGGGGCCTTTGGCATTTCACTACGCGTTCTATTCTCCGTTCGCCATGGCTTCTAACTCCATCCAGCGCTCCATGGCACTATCCAACGCTTGCTGGGCCTTCTCGAGTGACTGTAGCTTGGCAGTGACCGCCGTGGCTTCCTGCTGATAAAAAGCGGGGTCGCCAATCTCTTTCTCAAGTGCTTCCACGTCACTCTCTAGCCGTTCGATATCAGCAGGCAGCGCATCCAATTCACGTTGAAGCTTGTAAGAGAGCTTGACGGTTTTTTTCGCAGGCTCCGCCGCCATTGCCGGTGGCGTTTTTTCTTCCGCTGCGCGAGTAGGCTCCGTTTGTTGACGCGCTGCCCCCTCCCAGGGAGCGGGCGGCAGCTGCCCTCCTTGACGAATCCAGTCGGTGTAGCCCCCCACGTATTCGCGCACACGCCCTTCACCTTCGAAGGCCAGCATGCTGGTCACCACGTTATCCATGAAGGTTCGGTCGTGGGAAACCAGAAGCAGCGTGCCATCAAAATCGAGCAGTAGCTCTTCGAGTAGCTCCAGGGTTTCCATGTCCAGGTCGTTGGTGGGCTCATCCAGCACCAACACGTTAGCAGGCTGCGTGAACAACTTGGCTAAGAGCAGGCGATTGGACTCACCACCGGAAAGCGCTTTCACTGGCTGACGAACGCGGTCTGGGGTGAACAGAAAATCTTGCAGGTAGCTCATGACATGGCGGTCTTTACCGCCCACGCTAACGCGATCACTCCCCTGGGCTACGTTGTCATACACCGTTTTTTCCAACTCGAGGCCGGCCCGTAGCTGATCAAAATAGGCCACTTTGAGATTAGTGCCCAACTGTACGCTGCCTTCGGTAGGGGCCAGCTCGCCAAGCAATATTTTCAACAGCGTGGTTTTACCGGCACCGTTACGCCCCAAGAAGCCGATGCGGTCGCCACGCATCACTTCCAGGTTCACGTTGCGCAGGATCACCTCATCACCAAAGCGCTGAGTAACGCCTTTGAGCTCGACCACCCGCTTACCGGTGCGTTCGCCACTATCCACCGTGAGATTGGCGGTGCCTTGACGCTCGCGGCGTTGGCTGCGCTCATTGCGCATGGCTTCTAGCGCGCGGACGCGCCCTTCGTTACGGGTACGGCGCGCTTTGATCCCCTGGCGAATCCAGGCCTCTTCCTGAGCGAGCTTTTTATCGAACAATGCATTTTCGCGCGATTCGACCTCCAGCTCGTGCTGTTTGCGCTCTTGATACTCGCTGTAGACACCGGGATAACGCCCGAGCTTCCCGCGATCCAGTTCTAAAATATTCGTCGCGAGTTTCGACAGGAACGCCCGGTCGTGGGTGATCAGCAGCACAGCGCCGTTGAAAGCGAGCAGCTGCTCTTCCAGCCACGCGATGGTATCGAGGTCCAAATGGTTGGTCGGCTCATCCAGCAGCAGTAGGTCCGGCTCGGAAACCAGCGCACGGGCCAGCGCCACCCGACGACGCCAGCCGCCGGAAAGTGCGCTCATCTCCGCTTCGGGTGGCAAACCCAGTCGTGTGAGCACGACATCGATACGCTGATGAAACGACCAGCCGTCAATGGCCTCGAGCCGCGTCTGAAGCGTCGCCATGCGATTCATGTCCGGGTCAGGATCGTTGATCAGGTGTTGATATTCCGACAGCAGCTCACCTGCTTCGGGCAGGCCTTGGGCCACCATATCGAAGATGGTCATCCCCGAGGATTCGGGAAGCTCCTGAGCCAGCACGCCGATTTTCAAACCGGGGGCGCGCCAAATGGTGCCATCATCCGGCTGAATATCGCCCGCTACGAGCTTGAGTAGCGTGGATTTACCGGTGCCGTTGCGTCCGACCAGCGCCAGCCGCTCGCCTCTTTCAACCGTCAGGTCGGCGCGATCGAGCAGTACTTGGGTGCCGTAAGCGAGTTGCAGCTGTTCGAGTCGTAACAGGGTCACGCAGTGTCCTCCTTCATCGTGAGGCGCACAGTGTAACGCATGCTTCCGAATTACGATGCACCCTTGTAGAGCCAAGCGAGACAACGTGCTAACGTCACGGAAGGATCACGACTATAAAGCGGTGTTTAAAGATGCGGGCAAGGTGAAATCACCGTGACAGTTACGGTCTCCATGCATTTCGTCAACGAACTCTTTCGTGGCCTTACATTTGCGGGGCAGCCCCCCACGCATTATCTAGTACAGGCGGGCATTTCCCCCTTTTTACTCAGCGCCCCTCACGGGCGTGTTACCGTCGAGCAGTTCGCGGAGTTATATCGTCGGCTGGCCGTCGAGTTAGACGATGAAACGCCGCGCTTTTTCTCCCGCCCGTTACGCTGCGGAACGCTCAAGCTGCTTTGCTTGAGTATGTTGGACGCGCCAACGCTCCAGGTAGCCCTCCATCGCTACACCCAGTTTTTTCGCATCATGCTGGATGACTTTGGCTACACCTTTACCATCGACAACGACCTAGCGAGGATGGCGCTCGAGGAGCATGCGCCGCTGCCGGGCAGCCGTATTTTCGTGCACGAATTAATGCTCAAGCTTTTTCATGGCATCGCTTCATGGTTGATCGCTCGCAAGATACCGCCCGTGTTGATGGAGTGCAGCTATCCGCAACCCACACACAGTGCCGACTACCTCTACTTCTACCCTGGCAAAGTAAAATTCGATCAGCCACAAACGGCCGTTTACTTCGATAAGTCGCTATTGGAGCAGCCTATCCGGCAAACGAAGCGGCACCTGGGGGCTTTTTTACAGCGCGCCCCCGCGGATTGGTTCTATGTCTCGTTTGAAGATCGTTTAGCGACTCACCGGGTGAGAGAGCATCTCAGCCGTCACCTGCCGGATGCGTGTACCGTGCAAGAGGTCGCCGAGGCACTGCATGTCTCCGTTCGAACACTATCGAGGCATTTACGACTGGAGGGGACGCACTTCCAAGCCGTGAAAGATGAGTACCGCCGTGACTATGCGATTCAAGCGCTCACCCGAAGCCAGCGGACGCTCGCTTCCATCGCAGAAACGCTGGGCTTCGAGGACTTGGCCTGCTTTAGCCGCGCCTTCAAGCAGTGGACGGGAAACTCCCCTGCCGCCTACCGTAAGGCGCAGGCGACAGGGTGAAACGTTGGCGTTTATATCTCCGTGCGGATGCGCTTTTTATCTAGCTTGCCGACGCTGGTTTTGGGGATTTCATCGACGATACGGATCAGCGAGGGAACGCCCCAACGGTTCAGCTTTCCTTGCGCAACAAACTGCTCCATAAAGCCCTGAATCGCTTCAACGGTAGGCGGTTGCTCGATATCACTGGGCACCACCAGCGCAGCCGGTCGCTCCCCCCATTTATCATCTGCCACGCCAATCACTGCTACTTCAGCAACCCCGGCGCACTGGCTGATATAGCTTTCCAACTCCAACGATGACAGCCATTCGCCGCCCGTTTTGATGACGTCTTTAATGCGGTCGCTAATCGATAGGAAGCCGTGCTCGTCCAGCGATCCCACATCCCCGGTATGCAGCCAGCCATCCTGCCACAGCTCTTCACTGCGCTGCTCTTCTTTATAGTAAGCCTGGGTGAGCCAAGGCGCTTGAACACGCACTTCGCCCACGCTTTTACCATCGTGGGGGAGCGGTTGGCCGTCGAGATCGACCACCTGCAGCCTGACAAACGGCACCGGAAGCCCCGCTTTGCAGCGCCACGGAAGCTGATGCTCGAAGTCAGCCTCAGTGACTTCTTTCGGTAATATATCGGCCGTGAGCAGCGGGCAGGTTTCCGACATCCCGTAGGCGCTACGGGTATCGATCCCCAACGCCCAGGCACGACTTGCCAATGCCTGAGTCAGTGCGCTGCCGCCTACCAGAACCTTCCAGCCAGTTAGATCGACCTTCTTCGACGCAATCGCCTCGGCACTGACCACCATGTTGAGCAGCGTCGGTACACAGTGCGAAAAATCGACCTTTTCACTGACCAGCAGCTTCACCAGCATCTCGGGCTCGTATTTGCCCGGATACACCTGTGTCGCCCCTAACAGCGTGGCGGTGTAAGGGACGCCCCAGGCATGCACGTGAAACATCGGCGTAATCGGCATATACACCTTATCTCGGTTCAGCAGCTCGAAGCCGGGCGCTTGGAACGTGCTGGCTTCAACTAGCGTGTGCAACACAAGCTGACGGTGGGTGAAAAACACCCCTTTCGGATTGCCCGTGGTACCGGTGGTGTAGAACAGGGTGGCCACGCCATTTTCATCGAACGTGGGAAACTCATAGTGGCTGGGTTGCTCAGCCAGCAGCGTTTCAAACTCTCCCACCAGGGGGAGCGGAGTGGTCACTTCCTGGGTGGTTTCCTGGCAGAGTAGATAACCGCGAATATTGGGCAACTGATGGGCCAGCGGTTCCAACAGGGGCACAAAGTCTTCATGCACCAGCACAAAGACATCTTCCGCGTGTTCCATGGTGTATAGGATCTGCTCAGGCGCTAAGCGGACATTCACTGTGTGTAGCACCGCACCGATCATGGGAATGGCGAAAAAACACTCTAGATAGCGGTGGCTGTCCCAATCGAGCACGGCCACCACGTCACCGGCCTGAACGCCTTGTGAGGTTAAAAGGTGGGCCAACTGATGAACACGCTCTTGAAACCGACGGTAGTCGTGACGGGTTTGATCACGATACACAATCTGATTGTTGCCCGCCATGCGCACACCGGACTCCAGCAGATCCTTGATCAGCATGGGAGGGTTGGTGGCAGAGGACGTCGAAGGAAGCAGTTTTGGCGTTATCGTCGACATAAGACCTACCTTTGATTGTTATTGGATACCGGGGCGGCTTAGCGCTCGATCAACAGCGCGATGCCTTGCCCACCGCCAATGCAGAGCGTAATCAATCCAAAGCGCCCCTGAATACGCTCCAGCTCATGCAGCGCCTTCAAGATTAAGATGGCGCCCGTCGCCCCCACGGGGTGGCCAAGCGCCACCGCTCCACCATTGGGATTGAGCTTTTCGAGCGGAAAGCCGAGCGTCGCGGCCACTGCCATCGCTTGGGCCGCGAACGCTTCATTGGATTCAATCACATCGATATCGTTGATCGTTAGCCCTGCCTGCGTTAGGCAGCGCTTGACCGCAGGAATCGGCCCTAACCCCATCAGCGATGGCTCCACACCCGCGGTGGTGGCGACTCGAAGCCGCGCACGCACAGTGAGCCCCCGAGTCTGCGCCTCTTCGGCATGAGCCAAGACCAGCGTTGCCGCGCCATCATTAATACCCGAGGCGTTGCCAGCCGTGACCACGCCGCCGCGTTTGAACGCAGGTTTTAGACGTGCTAAATCACTGAGCTCAACACCCTCGCGGACATGCTCATCACGGGCAAAGGCCAGCGTTTGCTTACCTTTCGTCACCTCAACTGGCACGATTTGATTATCAAAACGCCCTTCTGATATCGCCCGCGCTGCTTTTTGATGGCTATCGAGGGCGAACTGATCCAACTGCTCACGACTCAATCCATACTGCTGAGCGATATTTTCAGCGGTGAGCCCCATGTGACCACTGCCAAATGGGTCGCTGAGCACTCCCAGGGTCAAGTCTTGAAGGGAAGTGTCACCCATCCGGATGCCATGACGCGCCTGGGGAGCCAATACGTAGGCACCACGGGACATGGTTTCGGCACCGCCTGCTAAGGCAAGACGGCTATCACCCATGGCAATTTGCTGCGCCGCTGACACCACCGCTTGGACTCCGGAGCCGCACAGCCGATTAACATTAAAGGCGCCGGCTTCTTTAGGGACGCCTGCATCGAGCGCAACATGGCGAGCCAAGTAGGCATCTTGTGGGCCGGTGGTAATAATATGACCGTACACTGAGTGATCAATATCGGCGCCGTCTACCCCAGCTCGGCGTAGCGCCTCTATGGCCGTGATGGTACCTAACTCGTGCGGGGCAAACGATGACAGCGCCCCGCCAAACCCACCGATGGCCGTACGTGCACCGCCCACGATGACTACGCTATCCAGCTGCATATCTTCTCCTTGTTGAAAATGACACGCTCACGCTTGCCGCCTATTCAGAAGCTTTGCCCAGCAGCGAGCGCGCGATCACTTCTTTCATGATTTCAGAACTACCGGCATAAATCGTTTGTACCCGTGCATCCAGATAAAAGCGTGAAATGGGGTACTCCTGGGTGTAGCCGTAGCCACCAAATAGCTGCAAGCAGCGATCGATCGCCTGGCACTGCAGCTCGCTCAGCTGTAACTTGAGAATAGCGGCATCGGTACTGCTCATGGTGCCTTGTCGATACCGTTCGACACACTGCTCAAAATAGGCCCTTGCCATCTCCAGTTGGGCTTTAATCTGCGCCAGCGTAAAACGAGTATTTTGAAAATCGCCGATTCGCTGGCCGAAGGCTTTCCGCTGGGTGACGTACTCAAGCGTTAGCGCCAGCGCCCCTTCTATCGCCCCCAACGCTTGAGCGCTTACCCCCAAGCGCTCCCGGGGCAGCTCTTGCATGAGGTAGCGAAATCCTTCGCCCTCTTCACCTAGTAGCGCGTTGGCAGGCAGCTGTAATTGATCGAAGGCTAGCTCCGCCGTATCACTGGCATGCTGACCTATTTTTTTGATCGGCTTACCCCGGGAAAAACCAGGCAACGTGGTGTCCACCAAAAATAGCGAGACCCCTTTTGCGCCAGCAGTAGGATCCGTTTTTGCGCAGACAATCACCAGGTCAGCTAATTGACCGTTGGTGATAAACAGTTTGCTGCCATCGAGCTGCCAACCCTGATCTGTTGGGGTGGCACGCGTTCTCATTGCGGCCAAGTCACTGCCTGCATGAGGTTCGCTCATGGCAATCGCTCCTAAGCACTCACCTTGAGCCATTCGCGGCAGCCATGTCTCTTTTTGTTCAGGCGACCCCAGATTCAGTACATAGGGCATCACGATATTGGCGTGAATGTTGTAGGCACTGGCAAGGCCACCAAAGCCATGGCGAGACATCTCTTCAAGCGCCAACTGTGTGAGGGCAATATCCGCTCCAGAGCCGCCGTACGTCTCCTCTAGATCTATCCCAAGCAATCCAGCGGCTCCTAGTGCCTGCCATAACGAACGTGGAATCTCGCCAGCCTCTTCCCACTGAGGGTAATACGGCGCGACTTCCTGTGCTAAGCAGCGGGTTATCATGGTGTGAAAAAGCGCGTGCGTCTGCTCGTCCATCATGACTCCTTGAGATCATGACGCAGATGGCGCTTTAAAATTTTTCCCGCCGTGCTTTTGGGGAGTGCGTCGGTGAAGACGATCCGTTTAGGGACTTTGTAAGGCGCCATGATGCCTTTGACGTGGTGAATCAGCGTTTCTTCACTGACTGCCTGGCCCTCTTTTAATACCACCACTGCCGTAATCGCTTCGATCCACTTTTCATCCGGCAGACCTATCACCGCCACCTCAGAAATCGCCTCGTGCTTGAACAGCGCCTCTTCCACTTCGCGGCTGGCCACCAACACACCGCCGGTGTTAATCACGTCTTTAATGCGATCAACAATGTATAGATATCCCGCCTCGTCGACATAACCGACATCCCCTGAGTGAAACCAACCGCCTTGAAACGCTTCAGCGGTCATCTCGGGCTTATCCCAGTAACCCACCATGAGCTGCGGCGAGCGATGCACGATTTCACCGTGCTCCCCTGGGGCGACATCGTTTCCCTCTAAATCGACGATACGCGTTTCTACCGTGAGAATCGGACGACCCGCCGATGCCGGGCGCTCGGCATGCTCTTCGGGTCGTAAAACAGTCGCCAAGGGCGCTATTTCGCTTTGGCCGTAACAGTTGTATAACCCCACACCGCTAAAGCGCTGCTGCATCTCTTCGAGTACGGGCACCGGCATAATGGAGGCACCGTAGTAGGCTTTTTTCAGGCAAGAGAGGTCGTGCTGGCCGAACTGCGGATGGCGTAAGAGGCTTATCCACACCGTAGGCGGCGCAAAAAAAGAGCTAATCTGGTGTTGAGCCATGGCCGCTAAGCAGCTTTCGGGCAGCGGCGCCTCCAAAAGAGTGACCGGGGCACCGAGCAGTAATGCAGGCATTAAAAACACGTGCATTTGCGCTGAGTGGTAAAGCGGCAATGCGGCCAACATCGCCTCATTGCCTTTGATATCCAGCTCCACCATACACGCCATGTATTCAGCCATTAGCGCCTGATGGCTCATCATCGCGGCCTTGGGCGCGGCGGTCGTGCCCGAGGTGTAGAGCAGCTGGGCAAGGCTACTCCCTTCTAGCGCGACGTCAGGTTCTTTACTTGAGTGGGACGAACCGACGCTGGCTAATACATCGAAGCCGCTAGGCTCTACAGCATGCAAGGTGCCATTCACCGTCAGCGTGATGGATTGAGTGGCCTCACACACTTTGTCAGCCAGCGACGCATCACTCAGCACTCCCTTAGCGCCTGACTGCTGCAAAATGTAGCCAAGCTCCTCACTACTCAGGGCAAAATTGACCGGAACATGCACCAGCCCAGCCTTAACCGCTGCCAGCCAAGCAATCACGTAGGCGTCGGAGTTTTTGCCATAAACGGCTAGGCGGTCTCCTGGCACCAGCCCTGCCTCCAAAAGGGCGTTAGCCACTTGGTTAGCGGCAGCATTGAGGGTGTGATAGCTCCAAGAGCGCTCAGCGAAGCGAAGAGCCAGCTGCTGAGGATATTTACCTGCGCTGCGGTTAAGCGCAGCGCCAATAGTATTACGATGGATTGAGTCGGCAAGCGTCATGCTAAGTCCTTATTGTTATGGTCTAAAAGGCTTCAGCGATGGATTAACTCGTTACCAATGGGCAGACGCTTTCAGACAGCGGCCTGAACGCTTCCTCTGCGGGGATAGTCCGCACGATGCGGAACAAGTCATCTTCATTGGCCGACTCTTCCGGTGTTTTCACTTCGACAAGATACATATCGTGCACCATGCGACCGTCTTCTCGGATATAGCCATTCGTGGCAAAGATATCGTTAATCGGCGTATCGGCCATCTGCTGGCGAACCGTTTGTGTATCATCGGTGCCTACCGCGGCAATGGCTTCTAGGTAGTGGCGCGTACTGGAATAAATTCCGGCGTGCACCATGGTCGGCATGCTGCCCGTGCGCTCACGAAAACGTTCCGCCCAGTCACGCGTCTCTTCATTGAGGTCGTAATACCACGCCTTGGTAAACTGCAGACCCTGCGCATTCTCAAGTCCAATGCTGCGAATATCAGTACTAAACAGCACCATCCCTGCCAACACCTGGCCTGCTTGGGTAACCCCAAACTCCCCTGCTGTTTGCACTGCGTTGATAGTGTCCCCACCGGCATTGTTCAGGGCGATGACATCCGCCCCAGACGCTTGCGCCTGCAGCATAAACGATGAGAAATCGTTGTTGGGGAAGGGGTGGCGGGCGCGCCCTACGATGGTCCCGCCATTTTCAGTGACGACACGCTCGACGTCCGCTTCAAGTGCGTGACCAAACGAGTAGTCAGCGCTCAATAAGTACCAATTTTTGTAGCCCTCTTGCGTAATCGCTTTAGCAGTACCATTAGACATTGCCCAGGTGTCATAAACCCAATGAATATGATTGGGAGAACAGTGCTCATTGGTCACTCCAGATGAAACCGCGCCGTTCACTAACCCCAGCTTATCGGCCTCTTGCAACAAGCTCACCGCCGCCAATGTGACCGATGAGGCCACCAAGCCTGTGACCATATCCACGTTACGCTCGTCGATCCATTCACGCACGACGCTGGAGCCCACGTCGGGACTATTTCGGTCGTCGGCACTAAACACAACGATATTGGCACCCTGCACGCTACCCCCCACATCTTCTATGGCCATATGAATGGCATCCTCACCAAGGGGGCCGATGGGGTCACGGTAAACCCCAGACATATCAGCTAGATAACCAATACGAATTTCGTTATCCGAGATCCCTTCATTGGCCATTACCTGGGGCGCACAGGCGGCCGTAAGCACCGCAGCGGATAGCGCTGTCATTGCGAAGTGACGTGATAATTGCATGATTTATACCTGTCTATTGTTGTTATTGAAGGAGTATTTACTGTGCATTTATTCGATGGACCCCTTGCATAGTAAAAGTAAACACCCGGCTACTGTTTACCTAACAAGCCAGTTTTTTTGCAATTCGTGCCATTCGTACCGCGTGCAGATTGTAGGCGCATTAGTGGTTGTGAGCCGCCAGCGTTACAATAGCGTTAATGACCCATGGCGGAGGAATACAGTTTGGCAAGCATTGAGGCCGATACGTTTTTACCCGAAGCACTGCAATTTCGCCCCGAGACACCCTTGGTGGACATTGGCGCGAACTTGACCCACGAAAGCTTCCAGCACGACCTGGATAACGTGCTAGCGCGGGCCAAGGCGGCCAATGTTACGACGCTGATCGTGACCGGCACCGATATCGCCCACGCTAAGCAGGCTGTGCACATGGCGCAGCAGTACCCGGGGGTTCACGCAACGGCGGGCGTTCACCCTCATGATGCCAGTGGATGGACCGACACGGTCGCCCAAGAGATGCGACGGCTCTATGGCATGCCGGAAGTGGTGGCGGTTGGAGAGTGCGGGTTGGATTTTAATCGCAATTTTTCCACCCCAGCGCAGCAGGAGCATGCCTTCGAAGCCCAGCTGGCACTGGCGGCAGAAAGCGGCCTGCCACTGTTTCTACATGAGCGGGATGCAGGAGCGCGTATGCGGGATATCCTCCGCCACTGGCGAGATGACATTAGTGAGGCAGTGATACACTGCTTTACGGCGGATCGAGCGACCCTGCATGGCTATCTGGACCTAGACCTACACATCGGCCTCACCGGCTGGATTTGCGACGAGCGCCGAGGGCATCATCTACGCGAAGTGGTGCGCGACATTCCGTTGGACCGACTGATGGTGGAAACCGACTGCCCTTACCTACTGCCCCGGAATTTGCCTGCTAAATTGAAGGGACGCCGACACGAACCGGCTTTGCTGCCATGGATCGTGCAAGAGATCGCCCGTTGGCATGAGGTAAGCGACACCGAGCTGGGGGCTGCTTCGACGCAGACCGCCCGACGTTTTTTCCGTATTGAATGCTGATGCTTAAAAGGAGCAACTGCGTGGCTGACTATCCTGGCTTCATTGCCATCGAAACAGGCGAAGACCATGGCCTGCCGCTCTCCATCGCCTGGTCGCTGCCCGATGGACGTATCAAACAAACGCTGATTCAGCCTGACGATAGCTGGATCGACGAAGACAGCAACGTTATGGGCGCGTACAGTATCGAAGAGTTGGAGAGTTTAGGGGTCAGCCCGCTGGACGTGATTCGCGAGCTGGAGAACGACCACTTCTCAGCGACTCTCTATACCAGCGATAACGGCGAAGACGAAGCCGCGCTCGCCAGGCTTTTCGATACTTATGGTCTGGATCCTTTCGTTGAACTTGCACCGGCCAAGGTGCTCTACGACCGGTTGGATGCCGGAGAGTGGCATCGCCTACGTAGCGAAGCCTTCAACGATCTTGGCCTGGAACCGATGCGCCCTGAGCACGAAATAGAAGTGATGCTGACCCTCCACCGCCAGTTAAACATACAGGATTAAACCGCGGCACATGCCGCTAGCTGCGCTCTTCCCTTGTCAATGGCGTCATCGAGAGAGGCGTGTTTCTGGTAATAGTGCTCCAACGCTGTATGAAAAGCGTTGGCGCGCAGCGGTAACCCCTCATATAAATAGGTCTGCGCTCTTGCAGCAACCTTTGCGGCGAAGGCGTCTCGGTCTACCTCGACCTCCCCCCCTAAGTTGTCAACGCTGACGTGGAACGTGCGCCCACAGGCATGAGCGAACAGTCGTTCGAGGGCCTGTGGCGCAATTTCTGCTCGCTCGAAGGCCTGCTGCTGTTCGGCATTCCGACCATCCGGTAGATACCAGTAGCCATAGTCTTCGAGCTGCCGCCGCTTTTCCCCTGCGATACACCAATGGCTAATTTCATGAAGCGCGCTGGCAAAATAACCACGAGCAAAAATAACTTGATGGTACGGAAACTCGGCACTTGCGGGACGATAAAGTGGCTCATCGCCCCCTTTGACGAGACGCGTTTGAAACTGCTCTAAAAACACACCATCGAACAGCGCCCTGATATCGTCGAGCGACCAACGCTCTTTTTCGTGTGTGACCATGTTGATACTTTCGTGATGCATTTCGCGCAGTATACCCCTGCCCCTCCACAAGGCTAAAGAGGAGACGGCAAAGCACAGCGACTCCTGCTACTCTATCGACTTTTCTTAGGTCTCTTTGCTAAACAGGAGCCATACTTTGGGCGGCTTTACTAGCGATATCAAATCCATCTACTGGCCAGAAACATGCACGCTGGTCACATTGGCACTGCCGATTTGTGGTGCACAGCTGGCTCAAGCGGGCATGAGCGTAGTGGATGTCATGATGACGGGCAGGCACAACGCCACCGACTTGGCGGCGGTCTCTGTCGGGTCGAGCTTATGGATGCCGCTGATGCTCTTCATGACCGGCACCCTCATGGGCTTGACGCCCATCGTGGCACACTTGCTGGGTGGCCAGCGCCACGACGCCATTCGCCCAGCCGTGCATCAAGCTTTGTGGGTAGCGTTGGCATTGGGCCTACTCTCCGCAATCTTGCTATGGGTCGCCGTGGCGCCTATTTTCGAACGCATGGACGTGCCGTCGAGCGTTGCAAAGGAGTCCGCTGCCTACCTTAGCGCTGTGGCGTTTGGCATGCCGGGCATTGCTCTCTTCCAAGCACTACGCGCCTTTTCGGATGGCATGAACCACACCCGCCCCGCCCTGTGGATCAGCTTGATCGGTTTGGCCGTCAATGTCCCCTGTAACTATTTACTCATCTACGGCGGCGAGGGTTTGTCGATTCTGTTTGGCGATCTCGCACCCGTCAGTTGGCAGCAGCTCCCGGCACTGGGTGCTTTTGGCTGTGGCATTGCCACCGCCATATCCATGTGGACCATGGCCATCGCTATGGCGCTTTACACTCGCCGCGGCAACACCTATCGCAGCGTGTCATTATGGCAGCAGCTGACGCCACCTCGTTTAGCGGGCATTCGCGAGCTCGTCGTCGTAGGGGTGCCGATCGGGGTGGCTATTTTCGTCGAAGTCACGCTGTTCACGCTGATCGCGTTATTCATTGCCAGCTTCGGTGAAGTGACCGTTGGCGCGCACCAAATCGCGCTCAGCTATACGACCATTCTGTTCATGTTACCGATGTCGTTGAGCATGGCACTGACCGTTCGCGTAGGTAACACGCTTGGCCAACAGCGCTTGACTATGGCGCGCCAAGTGGCTTGGAATGGTATCGTCATCAGCGTCATTGTTGCTGCCATCAATAGCACGCTATTGTGGTTCACTGCGCCCTGGGTGATATCGCTTTATACCTCGAATGCAGATATTCAAGCGTTAGCGCTTACCATCATTTCACTGGCGGTGATTTTTCAGCTTTCTGACTCCTTACAAGTCAACTTGGCTGGCGCACTCAGAGGCTACAAAGATACGCGGATCGTGATGGTAATTACCGTGCTCTCTTACTGGATCGTTGGTTTGGGAGGCGGGCACTGGCTAGGAACCTACGGCCTGGGGAGTGTGTCTGACCCGTTGGGTGTACACGGCTACTGGATTGGGTTGATTGCGGGCCTCAGCACAGCTGCCTGTTTATTGGCTTGGCGTTTAAAAAGGATCAGTCGACAGGAGTGATGTATGCCCAAACCATTCCGCACCCTCTGGAGGCCGGTCGCTACGGTTTTTTTACTTGTTGGGTGTAGTGACGACAGCGCTGAGCACGCCTGGGAGCAATACCACCAGCAGTTGGCAGCGGCGCTCGATACACCACTGCCAACGCGATCAGAGCCGCGTAACATAGGTGCTTTCCCTGAGCGTCAGCAGCGCTTGATCGACGTGCCAGAAACCCGCGACGGCATGCTCAACATCTACGCGCTGCGTGAGTGCCAAATTACGTCCTTGATTGCTGCCCGCAATAATCAGTTGGGCCGTGTCGCCCCTCCCAGCCAGCACTGGCTTTATGAACGCTCTCTATGGCAACGCTTGGACGCTTGCTGGAATAGCGATATCCCCAACACTCTAGGCGATGACGACAAAGCACGCTTGGCGCAGCTAACCGATCTAAAAACCGAGCAGCTACCCGCTGTGAGCTGGAACGCCATCTTCGATTCCGACGAGTGGGAAAAAAGCTTTTCCAGGGCTAGCAGCCCACTACCCCCAGGGGGGACGGACGACATTAGCGAGCAGCTAGCTGCCCTCACTTATCTTCGTCAAATGGTCAATGAGCAGTTCAGCCATCGATGGGAGCAAGACTCTTCACGACTTGAGAATCACCTTAAGACATTACAGGAACGACCGCTTACGGCAGAGGTTCTGCGCGCGCTCCTCCTCGCGGAACAGCGACTCCGTGAAGCTAATCAACTGCTCACGCAGACCTCTGACGAAGAAGCCTGTCTCACCGTGGACACACCCGTTTGGATCGAGACGATGGCCACTCACTCACAGCAATGGCTCGTTAGCGTCAATCAATTGATCGATGCCCACCCAATCACACCTCCCGATGCTGTTGCTACTTACCAACGCGACTGGCTCTCACTGGATAATCCAGAGGCACCGTGGTCGCAATTTCAATCGACCTGGAAAGAACATACCGCGTTAAAGAGCGCACACACTACTTGTACACCTGACTAAAAATCATGTTTACGCTTAACCTGACGGTCAAGCTGTGCTATTGGTGAAGGTAGCGGCAGGCGGTGATCGCTGCTTGCCAACGTCGTGGCCACGCAGTACAAGGAGGGACACCATGGGCGCACCCCTGTCAACTCGCTCTGCCCAGGTCATCGACCTGGAAACCGTGCGTCAGCGTCATCAGGCGCGAAAGTATTTAGTGCGTTTAGCCCCAGAGCTAGATGGATTAGAGATGGTCTACCAGCTCGCTGCGAGTCCCGACACCTACTACGGCCTGCCGATTCTTGCTTGGGGGCTGAGAGAAGATGGTAGTGTCGTTGGCCTCGTTCCTTGGATGGAGTCACTCGTTGCTTGTCATGAGCTAGATAGTCATGAGAGTGGTGTTTTCGTTGGTTATCGTGACCCAGAGACAGACGAAATCTTCGACACTCCGCCTGACCACAAATACGATGAGCTGATCGCGGCAGCCGGTTACTTCGAGTATGAATCATCTGGCGACGTCACACTGATTCAGCAGCTTCCCGACACGTTAGGCACTCATGCGCTCTGCATGAATCACCCTAGCGCTCCTTGGCACATGAAGCCGGTGTATGGATGGCGCCTTTATAGCAATGGCAGCGTCGAGGCGGTCTTGGCAGATGAGCAAAAGGCCACTATGACACCGATCTTACTGGGGGATGAATGCCTTTACGATGCCCACTCCCAGCATCAAACCGTCTACTTCTTCCAGCGCCACATTGCCAACCGCATTTTGGACGAGGACCCAGCCACACTAGAGGCACTTGCCATGATGGTCGTACCCAGTAGTGACCATCCATAATCCTCTATGCAAGGCGTTTACTCTTTAGTCGGTAAACGCCTTGTCTCTCTCCACAGGGTCATGCTAAGCGGATAAAGTAGACGTATTGATCGCCCTCACTCTCCTTATGTAACAGTTCGTGGCCAAGAAATTGGCAGAACTTTGGCACATCACGAGTGGTGGCAGGATCGGTCGCCACGACTTTCAAGATTTGGCCCGACGCCATATCTCGCACTTTGTTATGCATCAACATAATGGGCTCTGGGCAATAAAGCCCTGTGGTATCTAATGCCGTATCGAACGCGGTGGAATCATCCGTAGTATCAGTCATCGACTCTCTCGGTTAGGAAACGGACCTATGATAAAAATCATCATTGAACGACGCATTATGCCCGGTTTAGAAGACGAATATGAACAGGCCGCACGCGAGGCCATGCGTGTCTCTCTGGGTGTCCGGGGCTTCGTTGGTGGTGAAACCTTGGTAGAGCTTGGCCACACCGACCGCCGTTTGATGATCACCAAATGGCGCGACCTGCGCGCCTGGAAAGAGTGGCACGGGAGCGAAGAGCGCGCCATGGCCATGCAGCGTATTTTACCGTTGCTCACGGAAGATGAAACCATCCGCATCTACGAGCCGGGCTACTAGGACACAGCAGTTGCCATACTAATGCGCTAATCTGACGTGTACCGTCACTTCTTCGCGATCGTGATAGAGGTGGCGGCATCGAATCGTGGCGTGGACCCCAGACGCCGCCAATGTTTCTTCCAGTGCCGCCAGACAGCGTGTCACTTCATCCCAACGCTTTTTCATCGGCAGTTTGAGGTTGAAAATCGCCTCCCTACACCATTTGCGCGTTAACCAGCGCTCAACCATGGCCAATACGCGTACTGGCTTATCGACAATGTCACACACCAGCCAATCCAATCGCTGGGGCGGCTCCCACGCAAAACCATCCTCACGTAGATGATCGATTTGCCCAGTGTCCATGAGCTGCTTATTCATGGGGCCATTATCGATGGCATAGACATACATACCACGCTGCACTAACTGCCATGTCCAGCCGCCCGGCGCTGCCCCAAGATCTGCCGCTTGCATGTGCGCGGCCAAACGCTCATCCCACTCGTCTCTGGGTATGAATTCGTGCCAAGCTTCCTCCAACTTCAACGTCGAGCGGCTGGGCGCGCGTGAAGGAAAACGCAACCGACGAATTCCGTTGATGAGCTCGCTGCGATTATCAGGAAAACTCATCCCTAGCTGGACACGGTCACCATCGGTCCAAAATATGTGTAAACGTCGGCCACCCGCTTTTTTGCGAAGCGCTCCTCGCTTTTTCAGCATGCTTTGCAATGGCTTGGTCAACGCCTTGATCAAACCCGCTAACGCTTTTCCCTCATTCGTATCCGGCGTTTCATGCCAAATGTCTTCAAAACTCCAACGGCTTGCTTTGATTTGCTCCAAGATAGCCGTTAGCCTATCATCACGCGACAATGCTAACGCAGGTAGCGCCGCTAAGCTCTGTCTGGCGAAGATGAGTCGATGGAAGGCGGCCCGACGATGTAAATCGTTAATGGCCTCTCCATCTTGGCGCGTGACACTTACCCAACCTTCACCTCGCACCGACTCACAGGGCACGTCAAGTTGCTGTGCATGATGCTGCATCTCTGCTAACGCATCGTTTTCAAACCCTGGTCGGCAGTAAACAAGCCATGACGTGGGTACCGTATCGCTCACCTTTCACCTCAAAATCATTTGCAATCCATAAATGCGATATTTATCACTTGCTCGCTCGGCGGCCTGCATCATAGCACTTTGCGCGCCTCGCTCTAAGCGCGTCGTCTTTTCATTAGAAGTGTCGTACACTATCCAAACAGTATCTTGAGTCCTTCCTTCTTGGTGGGGCTTTTTTTATGCCAGACAGTACCATTTGACTAACAACGCACGCCGTGTCGTTCGGCCGCGTTTGCCAAGGAGAGCATCATGGGGCAGCGTCCTCCCCTCTTGATTAATCGTCTCGACGCAGATCGTCTGCAGCGCTTGATCGATAACGCCACCGACAAGGATCAAATGGTGGCTGAGCTTTTACAAGACGAGCTTAGTCGCGGAGAAGTAGTGGATCCTGAAGACATTCCCGACAACGTCGTCAGTATGAACAGCCAGATTCAGTTCACTGACCTAACGCGTAACCAGCAGATGGTGCGTACACTGGTGTACCCGCACTCTCTCAGCACGACGAAAGACGCTATTTCGATCATGGCCCCCATTGGAGCCAGCCTATTAGGGCTCAAAGTGGGCGACACCATCGACTGGCCGCTGCCCAATCAGCAAAATGCTCGCCTGCGAGTAGACGCGATTCTCTGGCAACCCGAACGCGAGAAGCAGTACCACCGCTAACGTCGATCAAGAGAGCCACTTATGCGAATAGGAAGGTGGCCAGTGCCCGCACCTTAGAAATGAACGGGATGGGTGAATAATAAATGCATGAAAAATGCTATTCGCCCTTCCCCGCTTATGGTTTTTCACTCCCCCTTCGTGCACACAGCAAAAAGCCCCGAGCACAGCGTACCCGGGGCCTGATAATGGCACGCTTATCGAGCGCGCAACAAAAAACCCAGCCGGTTGGCTGGGTTCTTTGCGGTATAAGTGCCTGACGATGACCCGGGCGGCGCTCCGCGACTTTACTCGTCTCATCCTGAGACTCGCCCTTCGGGCCCGCTGAAGCGGTTCCCGTTCGTTCCCGACGAACGGCTCCAGGGAGAGACCCCTTAACGACAAAACCCCGACCAGATGGCCGGGGTTTCGTAATAAGTGCCTGACGATGACCTACTCTCGCATGGGGAGACCCCACACTACCATCGGCGCTAAGCGGTTTCACTTCTGAGTTCGGCATGGGATCAGGTGGTTCACGCGTGCTATGGTCGTCAGGCGTAA
>Ga0207828_100153_pt1 | contig 67535 bp, 69 predicted proteins | sample TtaePargueraPR_11_FD_187276 | JGI IMG/M metagenome (GOLD analysis project Ga0207828, IMG submission 187276) | Aerobic enrichment media microbial communities from Bioluminiscent Bay, La Parguera, Puerto Rico - Tt and P2 (3) (SPAdes) | ecosystem: Environmental > Aquatic > Marine > Unclassified ...
CACGGTAACCGGCGTTTTGTTTTTACGGCAATAATTCAGGAATACGTCCTGAACATTTTGTGATTTTTCCGCCATTGGTTAGACCTAGCCTTCTTTTATGAGCGTTTTTTTGGTTTCGGGCGGCCAAGGAAAATGTGGAGCCGTCGACTTTCAGGTCGGTCACGACCCCTGCCCCATTTTTTAATGACCAGTCTGAACTATAAGACTTTCGAGAAGCTTTTTACAACCCTTACAAGCGCCTCGCAATCAGCGAAATGCCAATCAGGGCTAAGAGTCGCAGAATTCTGCGTGTCCCCGTGACCGGTTATTTCATCGCCGATCAGGATTGCAGTGGCTCCGACATTGCGCGCACATTGAATATCAACAACACTATCCCCTACAAACCAGAGATTCTCATATTGCGATGCCGAAGAGTCGCCCATCGCCATATGCACTGGATCGGCAGCCGGTTTGTCATTTGCCGCATCTGTTGCGCCAACAATTTTTCCAAAAAAGGGCGTCCATTCAAGGTGCTCGGCTTCCTTGCGCAGAAAGTCACCATTCTTGTTACTGACCACACCGATATAGGTGCCATTATCACGCAACGCACATAAAAGATCATATGCGCCGACAAGTGGCGTCAGTGTTTCGAGATGAATGGACCGGAAATGGCCATAGAAACTGTCCTTGGCGGCTTCCCAGCGATCCTGACCGAACAGAACCGGAAAACTGTCACGCAGGGAACGGGCTACACGCTGTTTGGTTTCTTCAAGCGTCCAGGTTTCCCTGCCAAAGTCTTCAAAGGTCATATTCAGGGCCGCCTGAATGGTACCCCAACTGTCAACAAGGGTATTATCCCAGTCAAAAATGACGGCCTTTGGCGGATGGGGCAATTTGTCAGACATTTGAACTTCCGGTAATGACGGCGCTATCTATTGGTATGAGGATTTGAAAATCCGCTGAGCGATCAGAAATATTCCAACCGGACTGCGAACATCTTTTCGACCTTCTTGATCTGCTCGGATCCGGCAAAGACGACAATGCGGTCATTCGCCTCAATCACCGTATTGGCGCGCGGCATGACCACCTCACCATCACGCAAGATCGCGCCAAACACCACACTGGCCGGCATCGCGATATCCTTGATCGCCTTGCCAACGATTGGGGCTGTTTCAAGTGCTTCGGCCTCAAGAACCTCGCCAAAACCTTCTGACAGGCTGTGAACAGCACGAATACGGCCACGACGCACATGATGCAGGATTGTCGAAACCGTTGTCATACGCGGACTGATGACAACATCGACACCCAGTTCAGAAACCAGCGAGTTATAGGTGCTTTTATTGATCAGTGTCAGTGCGCGCGGACAGCCATAACGTTTGGCGAGCAAGGATGACAGAATATTGGTTTCATCATCATTGGTCAGTGCAACAACGGCTTCGGCATTGCCTACATTGGCTTCCTCAAGCAGTTCCGGATCAAGAACGTCGCCACGCAGAACAACACTTTTCTTGGGAAGTTTCTGTGCCACATAACGGGCACGTTCAGGATCAGCTTCGACCAGACGTGTGGTGACACCCGGGAAATTCTTGTTGATCTCTTCGGCCAGGAACAAGGCAATGTTGCCGCCACCAAAGATCACGATACGGCGTGCTTCGGGGTCTTCGTGACCAAAGGCCGACATTGCACGTGACACCTGGTCGCTTGACACTGCAAGATAAACAAGGTCCCCTGCCAGCATCTGGTCTTCCCCTTTGGGATAAACCGGCTTGTCATCGCGGATCATGCCAAGGATCGAAATATTCAGATCCGGGAAAAGCTGGTGAAGCTGACGCAGCGGCGTGTTGATCACCGGGCAATCTTCGTTGCAGCGCAGGCCAAGAATTTTGACCTTGTCATCGGCAAACGGGATCATGTCAAACGCGCCGGGTGCCTGAAGACGACGCGCAACCGCACGAGCGACTTCCATTTCTGGCGAAATCACCACATCAATCGGAAGTTTTTCACGACCAAACAGGCTTGCCCATTCCGGCTGCAAATATGTCTGGCTGCGGATACGAGCAATCTTGGTCGGCACATTAAACAGGGAATGCGCAACCTGACAGGCCGTCATGTTGACTTCATCGGCAAAAGTCACAGCAATCAGCATGTCGGCCTCGTCGGCACCAGCCTGCTGCAACACATCGGGGTGCGAACCAAACCCGATGATGCCTTTGACTTCGAGCGTGTCTGAAATCTTGCGAACCAGTTCTTCCGACTGGTCGATCACGGTAACATCATTGTTTTCCGCGGCCAGATATTTGGCAATGTGGAAGCCCACCTGCCCGGCGCCGCAAATGATGACCTTCATCTTGTTATCTCCCGTTCACAACTGTCCCAGATGAGAATGGCTTTGTCAGCTGTTCACACCAAGGCTTTTCAGCTTGCGATGCAAGGCTGAACGTTCCATGCCGACAAAACTTGCCGTCTTGGAAATATTTCCCCCAAACCGGTCTATCTGGGTTTGCAGGTATTCTTTTTCAAACATCTCGCGCGCTTCACGCAGCGGCAATGCCATGATTTCACTTGTTTTGTCAAAGCTTAGGGATGTCGGTACATCTGAGAACAACTCGGATGGCAACATCTTGCCACTGATCAAATCCGTCTTGTCATCATCCGGTGCCATGATCATCAATCGTTCGATGACATTGCGCAACTGACGCACATTCCCCGGCCAGTCATAGGCATGCAGTGTTGCCATTGCCTCTGGCGAGAGTTTGCGTTTTGGCAAGCCGGTCGCATCGGCGTAACGCTCAAGGAACCGTTCGGCAAGTTCGGGAATATCATCCCGGCGCTGCTGCAACGATGGCACTTCAAGCGGCACCACATTCAGACGATAATACAGATCCTGACGGAAGGTTTGTTCAGCAATACGTTGTTCAAGATCGCGCGCGGTGGTCGCAATCACGCGGACATCAACGCTGACCGGCAAAGCACCGCCGACGCGTTCAAAGGTTTGCTCCTGGAGGACACGAACAATTTTCCCCTGTGTTTCCAAGGGCATGTCGGCAACTTCATCAAGCAGCAATGTCCCGCCATGCGCCAGCTCAAGCACCCCCGTGCGGGCTTCGCGATCTGCATTTGCGACCGCGCCAAACAGGGACTCTTCCATGGTTTCGGGGGAAATGTTCGCACAGTTCAGAACCACAAACGGGGCTTCCGCCCTTGCCGATTTCTGATGAATAAGGCGTGCAACAACTTCCTTGCCTGACCCTGCCGGGCCATGGATCAGGATACGGCTACCGGTACGTGCAACGCGTTCGGCAGACTGACGAAGGTTATTGATGACCGATGACTTGCCGACAAGCTCTGTATCACCACCAGCCCGTAAGGTCAGTTCGCGGTTTTCGCGGCGCAGACGCGCATCATCAATCGCGCGTTCGACAACCATCAAAAGACGGTCGGTATTGAACGGCTTTTCAATGAAGTCATAGGCACCGATGCGCGATGCTTCGAGTGCAGTTTCAATGTTCCCGTGGCCGGAAATCATCACCACCGGGACTTCGCTATGTTCGCGTTTGATCAGCTTGAGGGTTTCAATCCCGTCGTGGTCACTTTCATCCATCCAGATATCAAGCACCACAAGGCTTGGCCGCCTCGCGGCCACTTCGGACAGAGCTTCCTGGCTCGATCCGGCCTGACGGGTGGTATAGCCTTCGTCTTCCAGAATACCGGAAATCAACGCTCGAATGTCTTGTTCATCATCGACAATCAGAATGTCGTGCGCCATGTCGGAACCAAATCAATCTTTATTCTTGTTACGATTTTGACAACTTAATCAGTTGTCTGAGGAATGAGCGCCCGGCGCCCCTTTTTCAATATCGGCATCAGTCGCTTGCGGGAAAGATAGCGTAATGGTCGCCCCGCTTTCAACGCCGTCAGAGAGTATAAGCTCTCCACCATGGTCTTCCATGATTTTCTTGACGATCGCCAAACCAAGACCGGTTCCCTTGGAACGGGTCGTCACATATGGCTCGGTCAACCGTTCGCGATGTTCCGCCGGAAGCCCCTTACCGTTATCAGAAACCGCTACAAATACACGTTGATTGTTTGGTGACATCGAGATCGAAATCTCGATACGCCCGCGCGGCAATTCACCTTCTTGCGGCTTTTCACGACCTTCGATGGCCTCGGCGGCATTCTTAAGGGTGTTGATCAGGCACTGATTGACCTGATGGGCGTCACAGGAAATTTTCAGATCCTTGATCCCGGTGCGATCAAAATCATAAGAAATCTCACTATGCGCTTGTTTTTGAAGAAAAACAGCGCTTTTGACAAGATCACTCAGATTTTCCATCTTCATCTTGGGGGATGGCATCCGCGCAAAGCTTGAGAACTCGTCAACCATGCGTCCGATATCTGAAACCTGCCGGATAATGGTATCGGTACAGATCTGGAAGACTTCCTGATCATCCTTGATCTGTTTCAGATAGCGCCGCTTAAGACGTTCTGCAGAAAGCTGGATCGGTGTCAGCGGGTTCTTGATTTCGTGCGCGATACGGCGCGCAACGTCAGCCCAGGCGGCCATACGCTGTGCAGTTTGAAGCTCGGTCACATCGTCAAAGGTTACGACATAGCCAAACACCGTCCCGTCATCTGCCCATTCGGCAGTGACCCGTGCAAGCAAAGTGAGATTAACGCCATCCCGACGAATTTCGATCTGGCGTGGCTTACTGCGGTCACCATCGCGGTTGAAATCGTCAAACAGTGGCGCGAATTCCGGAATAACCTCGGTCAGTGCCAGCCCGAGATACCCGTCAAGATCAACTGCCAGCAGATCGGAGGCGCTTCGGTTCGGCAGATCAATCTTTCGATCCGGATCAAGCCCGATAACACCCGCAGTCACCCCGCCCAGAATGGCTTCGGTAAAGCGGCGGCGTTCATCGTTCAGGCGGTTTGCCGCAATCAGCTCGTTGCGCTGGGTTTCAAGCTGCGCCGTCATGCGGTTAAAGGCGCGGCTCAGAGCTTCAAGCTCGTCGCCCTGCCCGTCAAGCGGCACCCGGAACGACAGATCACCGTCACGAACACGTTCAGCACCGGTAATCAGCTCGGATACAGGCTGAACAAGGCGCGTTGCAACCATCAAACCAAGTGTGACTGCCGCCAGAAGCAAAACAACAGAAATCAGCACAAAGATCATGACAAAGGTGATAACGATGCCCGAACGTTCACCTTCAAGACTTTCATAGGCGTCGACAGCGCGCCGTGCCTTATCAATACGATCAAGCACATTCGGATCAACAAACCGCCCGACCAGCAGAAACGCATCAATAAAGCTCGGAATCTTTGCCAGTGCGCGAATGCGGTTGTCGCTGTTCCCGATCATCAGAACCACATCCTTTTCACGTGCCTCGTCAAAGACTTCGGCTGGAATGGATGCCTGAGCTGTATCGTAGGAGAAGCTGTATTCAGACTGGGCAATGATCTGACCGGAACCATCGATCATCATGACTTCCGGCAGGCCACGGGCAAGTGCCTGATCGGTCAGCATGTCTGAAATACGTTCCGGATTGGTGGAAAAATTAACCCCAAACCGCTGCAAGTCTGCAGTCGTTGCCAGAACGTCGGCACGGATCAGTTCCTGATGCTCCTTAAGATAGGCGTCAGCAATGACCATGCTTTCTTCGACTGCAGTACGAATGCGGTCGCTAAACCAGCCCTGAATACCGAAATGCAGGAAAAGTGCGGAAAATACCGCAACAACAATCGCCGGCGTAACGGCGACCAACGAAAACATCAAAACCATGCGGGTGTGAAGTTTCGCCCCGGCGACACCGCGACGACGCTCGACCCAAATCTGAACAAGCTTGCGGGCCACCAGTGTGGCCAAAAGCAACACCAGAACCAGATCAATGTTCAGCAACAAAAGGATCAGGCGCGGATCTGGCCGGAACGGGGCCGTCCCTGTCATCGCCAGATAGGTCGCAGTTACCGAAATCAGGGCGGCAGAGACCAGACTAAACGCAAAGCGCCGCGACTGGCCTAACCGCCCAAGAAACCTTACGAAGCCCGACCTCAACAAGCGGTTGGAGATCGAACCGTCCGTATTGTTCATTTCGTGCCCCTGACGACTTCCAGTCCTAGATCACGGATCTTTTTACGAAGCGTATTCCGGTTAAGGCCAAGCACCTCGGCGGCCTTCACCTGATTGCCACGCGTTGCTTCAAGCGTCACGTTCAAAAGCGGGCGCTCCATTTCGCGCAGGATGCGATCATAAAGGCCGTTTGACGGCAAATCTTCTTCGTGGGCATCGAAATATTCACGTACATGACGTTCAATCGATTCCGACAGGGATTGCGGTTCCGCACTTGGTGCGGCTTCGCTGATATTGTTTTCGGAAAACTCGGTCTCGATAACATCGACACCGATCACATCATGCGAATACAGCGCCGTCAGGCGACGCACCATGTTCTCAAGCTCACGAATGTTCCCAGGCCAGCGATGCGCTTTCAGGCGGCCCATTGCTTCGGCCGACAATGTTTTGCGCGGGAGGCCCTCTTCACTCGCCTGCATCAAGAAGTGATTGACCAGTTCCGGAATGTCTTCAAGACGTTCACGCAAGGACGGCAACCGGATCGGCACAACATTGAGGCGATAGAACAAATCTTCACGGAAGGTGCCTTCGCGGATCAGCTTGCGCAGATCACGGTGGGTTGCGGCCACAATACGGACATTGACACGGATCGGCGTGCGACCACCGACACGAGTATATTCACCTTCCTGAAGAACGCGCAGCAAGCGGGTTTGCGCTTCTAGTGGCATGTCACCGATTTCATCAAGGAACAGCGTACCGCCTTCGGCCTGTTCAAACCGGCCGACCTTGCGTTCATTGGCACCGGTAAAGGCACCTTTTTCGTGACCGAAAAGCTCGCTTTCGATCAGTTCGCGCGGAATTGCCGCCATATTGATCGCGACAAATGGTCCGTGGCGGCGCCCGCCATATTCATGAAGGGCGCGCGCCACCAGTTCCTTACCCGTACCGCTTTCGCCGGTCACCATCACCGTCAGGTCGGTATTCATCAGACGGGCGAGCGCTCGGTAGATTTCCTGCATCGCGGCAGAACGGCCGATCAAAGGCAGGCGGTCATCGCCCTCTTCATCACCGGATTTACCCGTCTGGCTTTCCTGCGGCGTCTCAAGTGCACGATCAACAATCGCCATCAACTCATTCAGATCAAACGGTTTTGGCAGGTATTCGAACGCACCGCGCTGGGCTGCCTTTACGGCGGTCATCAGGGTGTTTTGCGCACTCATGACAATGACACGAAGGTCCGGGCGCAATTTGCGAATGCGCGGCACCATATCAAGACCGTTCTCGTCAGGCATCATGACATCGGTAATCACAAGATCGCCGTCCCCATCGGCAATCCAGTCCCAAAGCGTACGACCGTGTCCGGTACTGCGAACCTCGTGACCCTGACGCGACAATGCCTGCGTCAAAACGGTACGGATGGCGCGGTCGTCGTCAGCGACCAGAATTCTTGCAGGGCTCGTGCTCATGCGGTGTGTTCCCTGTTATTGATTATTATCGGTTGTTCACTGGCCCCCTCGGCCAGCGCACGATTGTAGATTGGCAGCATGATCTGAAATTCTGCACCGCCCCCCGGCACATCTTTCACTTCGATCACCCCACCATGGTCGTTGATAATTTTCGCCACCAGCGCAAGGCCAAGGCCAGAACCGGTCGGCTTGGTCGTTACAAACGGATCAAACAGGCTTTCACGCATATCCTGCGGGATACCGGGACCATTATCGCGTACCGAGACCACCAGCGGCAAATGAACACGCGCGTCACCACCGGCAACGGCCAGACGAATACCATGCTGATAGCGCGTTGAAATAACGATCTTGCCGTCCTGCGGATCAACAGCCTCGCCTGCATTCTTGACCAGATTGAGAAATACCTGGATCAGCTGGTCGCGGTTTCCGAAGACCGGCGGCAAGGACGGGTCATAGATTTCTTCGAACACCAGATTTTTACCAAAGCCGTTCTCGGCAAGGCGACGAACATGTTCAAGCACGGTATGAATATTGACCGCACCGCGTTCCATCGGCTTGTCAGAGAAAATCTCCATCCGGTCGACCAGTTCGACAATGCGGTCTGCTTCGTCACAGATCAGACGGGTCAGAACCCGGTCATCTTCGTTACTGGTCTGTTCAAGCAATTGCGCAGCCCCCCGGATCCCGGAAAGCGGATTCTTGATTTCATGGGCAAGAATGGCCGCCATCGCGCTAACAGAACGGGCGGAATTGCGGCTAAGAAGCTGATTGTCGATTTTTTGCGCGATGGAACGAGGTTCAAAGGTCAGGACAGCGCAATCACTTTCATCAGGCATCGACCCAACGGTCAGGTTGACCGTATGTTTGCCAATCTTCGGGCTTTCAATCAGAAGATTGTGGTCCGCGACCAGCGTTGCCTCGTCAATTGCCTGTTTGATGAGTGAAAAAACAGGACTGTCCGAGGGGATGAAATCGCTCAGATCGCTGCGGCACAGGACACTTGCACTGGTGTTGAACAATTGTTCTGTCGCCTGATTGACGAACCGTATTTTCCCGTCGCGGTTTGCAACGACGACTGCACTTGCAATCGCGTTAAGCACCCCGGTCGGGTCAACCCCGTTGCCTTTTCCAAATCCCAGTCTCATTCAATTCTTCCCCGACGATCTAAGTTTGTATGTCGCCATATTATTGTTATGAAGCGATCAGGCAGCTTGCTGATCATATTTGATCTGGTTTTCAACCAAGGGCTCGTAAAACGCCTTGATCTGATCCTTTACTTCGACTGGATCATCCAACACGTTGACAATACGGCGAAATTCAGTCGCATTGCGCAGACTATTACAATACCAGGACAGATGTTTGCGAGCGATCCGGACACCCTGACGTCCATGATGATCAATCATCGCATCATAGTGACGCAGGATGGTCTTCAACTGGATTTCAAGGCTGGGCGCAGCAAGTTTTTCGCCGGTTTTGAGATAATGTGACACCTGTGCCAGGAACCAGGGGCGGCCATACGCCCCACGTCCGACCATTACACCATCAGCCCCCGAACGACGCAAAAGTTCTGCGGCATCCTCTTCGCTGGTGACATCACCATTGCCAATTACAGGAATCGTGACAGCTTCCTTGACCAGAGAAATCGCATCCCAGTCCGCCTGCCCCTTGTAAAACTGGCAACGGGTGCGTCCATGTATCGTCAGCATCTTGATGCCGAGATCTTCGGCGATTTTTGCAAGGGTCGGCGCATTGCGGTTGTCATCATCCCAGCCAAGACGCATTTTCAGGGTGACCGGAACCGAAACAGCATCAACGGTCGCCTTAATAATATCGGCAGCAAGTTTTTCATCTCGCATCAGGGCCGAACCGGCATACCCCTTGGTCACCTTTTTGGCCGGGCAGCCCATATTGATGTCAATGATCATCGCGCCACGGGCTTCATTCATCCTGGCGGCTTCGGCCATTTCATCGGGTTCGGTTCCGGCAAGCTGGACAGAAAGCGGGCTTTCGGCAGTGCAGTCGCCATGCATCTTGCGCACTTCTTTTTCATGACGCTGGATACGGGTCATGGCATCTGACGCTATCATTTCAGACACAACAAGATGGCCGCCGAACTGGCGGACTTGCTGACGAAATGGAAGGTCAGTCACACCTGACATTGGTGCCAGAATGACATTCTCTGGCACATGCACAGAACCGATCTGCAATGACATGAAGGTAATCCGATTGCCTAAAACTTGGGCAGATTAATAAAACTGGCCCCGAGTTGCAACAACTCTAAGCGTAATATGGAAAATATCGTGACAGTAAATCCTGAGAGGCCCTGTAAATATGATGCCACCCGCTTATATTCAGCAAGAAAACGTCCGCATCCAGAGTGCTTGTGCGCGGCACTGTGACTAGCAATTACGCACCTGACCCCCGGAGATCGTCAATCAGTGATTATTTGAACGGCAATCCAGGAACAGCATTAGCCAACGAGATACCCACTCACCAGTCGCACACCGGGAAACGCCAGGGTCAAAAGCAACCAGGTCCCCAGAACGAACCGAACAGCCATGCGTCCACGCAGGGTCGATTTTTCATGAATGAAGATCAGGGTACAGATGGTAACAAACCCAAGCAGGGTCAAAAGCATCTTGTGATCGATTGCCCAAAGACTGCTACCTTCTACGTATCGAAGGGCAAAACCCGAGACAATCCCGATGATCAGAACCCAGGCTGACCATTTCAGGAAACCCACCAGCATGAACTCGCTATCGCGAAGCGGCGGCAAACGCCGGCTCCAGCGGGTTGGTTTGCGGTGCTTGAGAGCGTGTTCCTGAACGACATAGGCCATGGCAGCAATCGCAGCCAGCGTGACCAGCGCATAGGTCACAAGCGAACTGCCGATGTGGGCCCAAAGCCAGCCTGAATAAAGCGCAGGCCCGGTAACAGTTGGCGATACATGCTGATCAAACAGACTAAAAACAGCGGCCAAACCGGCAAACAGCAGAAGATAACCTCCGATATAACCGGCAAGACGCCAGACCTGATGCGGTCCCTTGCAAATGACCAGTCCGCCAAAAATCATGATCACGGTCAGCTCTGACCAGTGCAATGCCGCTGCAAAACCGCGCGACTGAACCTCTTCACCGGTCAGACCAAGAACCACCATCGTACCAATTGCCGCCAGACAGATCGATCCATGCAGCCATATGTCACGCTTCGGCTCGGCGCGCATGATCTGCGCGGTAAGCGGCAACAAGGCCAGAATATGAATATATGCAGCAAGCATGTGATGGTCCGTTTCTGTCGTAAGGCGCAGATTAACCCTGAAAAACCAAATGGCGACTTGGCAAAGGCTTCGCAGAAAGATAGCCTGCGGCGCAATTCAGACAAGCCATGGCATCATGTTTATGACCAAAAAAATCGGGGTTGTCATCGTTGCTGCTGGCAGCGGTAGCAGATTTGGCGACCCAATACCAAAACAATATCACACGCTTGGCGGCAAAACCGTGCTTGGCCACAGTATTGAATGCTTTGCCCGCCACACCTCAGTTGATCTTGTACAGGTGGTTTATAATCCGTCACACCAAGTCTGGTATGACACCGCTATCGCCAATATTGATGCCCCGTCCCTGCCTGCACCGGTCAATGGCGGCATAACCCGGCAACAATCCGTCCTAAACGGCCTGCGCGCCCTGTGCCCGCAGAAGCCCGATATTGTTCTGATCCATGATGCTGCGCGTCCGGGTATCTCTGATGAGGTCATTGAACGTGTCGTCGCAGCCCTTGAGGCAAAAGCCGGTGCGATTCCGACACTTGCGGTCACGGATACAATCAAACAGACAACAAGCGACGGTGTCATTACGCAAACCATCCCGCGCGAAAGCCTGCAACGGGCACAAACGCCGCAAGGGTTCGCCTTTGACACAATTCTGATGGCACATCAGAAATATGAAGGTCAGGAATTCACCGATGATGCCGCCCTGCTGGAAGCCATGGGCATTGATGTCATCTGCGTTGAAGGAACCAGCTCAAACGACAAAATTACACGGCGCGATGATTTTGACCGCGCCCAGGACTGGGTTAACTGCACAAACAAGGACACCCCCGTGATGCAGCAGGAAGAATACCGTGCCGGAACCGGCTTTGACGTTCACCGTTTCGCACCGGGCGATCATTGCATTCTCTGCGGGGTCAAGGTTCCCCATACCGCACGCCTTGAAGGTCACTCCGACGCTGATGTTGGCCTGCACACGCTGACCGACGCCATTCTCGGGGCAATTGGTGCCGGTGATATCGGTCAGCACTTCCCGCCGAGTGACATGCAGTGGAAAGGTGCTGCGTCTGATATTTTCCTGAAGCATGCCGCTGATCTGGTGCGCAAACGTGGCGGCCGTATCGTCAATGCCGATGTGACCCTTATTTGCGAACGTCCGAAGATCGGGCCGCACACCATGGCCATGCGAGAAAAAGTCGCAGAAATTCTTGAAATCGAGGTCGATCGCGTGAATGTCAAAGCCACCACGACCGAACGCCTTGGCTTTACCGGCCGCGAAGAAGGTATTGCCGCGCAAGCGGCAGTCAGCATTGCGCTACCAATCAAGTAAATAACCTGGAAGCCAAGAACCAAAGACAAAGGGCAGGATTTTCATCCTGCCCTTTGTCTTTTGAGTATCCGAATTCTTCCCGGCCTTAAGAAGCCGCTGAACCGCCCTCTTCCTCGGGAAGCTGATGCTTCATAAGGACGGGTACCTGCGCCATGCCAAACACCATGGTAATCGGCATGATCCCCCACACTTTGAAGGCCACCCAGGTATCTGTCGAAAAATTCCGCCAGACAATTTCATTCACCAGGGCAAGAAAGACAAAGAAGAACGCCCAACGCCATGTCAGGATACGCCACCCCTCGTCGGTGGCCTTGAACGCACTTTCCAGAACAAGCTTGAGAAACAACTTACGTGCCATCAGGCCACCAAACAGGATCGCTGCAAACAGCAGGTTCACAATGGTCGGCTTGATCTTGATAAACAGTTCATCGTCAAGATAAAGCGTCAGACCGCCAAATACGATAACGAACGCGCCGCCAATCAGCGGCATGACCGGAATGGTGCGGGCAACCATATAGGACGTAACCAGGGCAATAACAGTCGCCGCCACGAACACCGCCGTTGCGGTCATCAGGTTTGTCGTCGCGTTAACAGCAAAAAACAGGATCAACGGCCCCATTTCCAGGGCCATTTTGGTAAGCTGGTTCATTAAATCACTTCACTCAACAGATTAAATTTGCGCCATCCTAGGGGGCAAGAACGTGTGATGCAATCATATCAAGCGTGATCACGATCCCAACTGCCCCTGCAGCCATGACACATAACCGTTGCTCCCCCGGCCCAACGGAATTTCAAGGATACATGGCACGTCATAGGGATGATGATCCTCGACCCATTTTGCCAGATCAATTGCCGTACAACGCGCGGTCTTAAGGATGACGACCAGTTCGGTTTGTTCTTCGACGTCGTCATTCCATTCATAAATGGCTGTCATCTGTGGCAAAATATTCGCACAGGCAGCAAGTTTTTCACGAATGGCACCGCCAGCGATCACGCGTGCTATTTCCATGTCCGGAACAGTGACATAGAGAAATGACATTTCACTGTTCTGAAACCGGTCTTCTGTCATTGAGATTGCTCCATGGTTGATAATCCGTCACACTGAAACCAGACAATGTTTGTGACACCAATCATATCATAACGGTGCGGGGAGTACCGATGACGGGGAAAAAACATTCGAAACCCACTGATGTTCAGCTTGAATGGCTGCGTCGCGGCTTGAGCCAACCTGGTGGTAAATTGCCTCTATTTGATGGCAACGGCAAACAAATCAGTGAAAAAACTGTCCGGAGCTGCATTGATCACGGCTGGGCCGCACCATGGTTTGACAACCCGGTCAAGCCGGACTGGCTGATTTGCAAACTGACGGATGAAGGACGCCGCGTGGCCAGTTCAATCTCCTAGAGCTTGTTCGACCTCAATAATTTGAATTGCTTCATCGGTGCTGGCCTTATGATCCGATCGGCAGAATTCAGGGTATCAAGAACATATCCCTGAACACAAAACAGCTGCCAAACCATGCCCCTTCTCAGAACTTTTCCGATCATTGCTGCGACCCTGATCTGCAGCATCACTTCGTTTCCGGCCCATGCGTCAGCAGGCAACGCATGGGAAATCTGGAAACAGGGAGATACGCATGCCCTGATGCGTCACGCGATTGCACCGGGCACCGGGGATCCGGAAAATTTCACACTTGATGATTGCAGCACCCAACGAAATCTTGACGATCTAGGGCGAAATCAGGCCCGCCGCACCGGTGATCGTATTCGGGAAATGGGCATTGAGATCAATCTGGTGCTGAGTAGTCAGTGGTGCCGTTGCATCGATACGGCCAGCCTGCTTGCACTTGGTCCTGTTCGTCCGGAGCCATCGTTAAACTCGTTCTTTGCCGATCGCAGCACAGAACAGCAACAAACCCGACAAATAGCAGACCTTCTTGCAACACTTCCGTCAGGCACCAAGGCAATGCTGGTAACCCATCAGGTCAATATCACGGCCCTTACCGGTATCTATCCCAAATCCGGTGAAATCATCCTGATCAGGGTCACCAAAACCGGGGACATAGAAATACTTGCCCGTCTGATGCCATAAGGCCAGACAGGTCGTAATCAAACAATGAATTCATTTGGGAAGATATTGGTCGGAGCGAGAGGATTCGAACCTCCGACCCCCTGCACCCCATGCAGGTGCGCTACCAGGCTGCGCCACGCTCCGACCGTATAGATGCGCTCTTTGGCGCGGCTCGATAAATAGCGGCGCAACGCCAAAGACGCAAATGATTTTTACGGATTTTTTTTGACTTCCCGCAGGCTCGCCTGAAGGATGCCTTGCAGCTCCTGCAATTCACCCAGAACGCTTTTCAGCGCTGCGGTATCAATCGAAGGGAGATGGATAGCGGACTGCTGAACGCCAGCAACTCCAGGGATCGTAGTACCCTGTTCGGCTTCGGCTGAACTTACCGTGATTTCAGAGGGCAACTTGCCCTTGTTCTGATCAAGAAGCTTTTGAACACCCTTGATGGTAAAGCCCTGATCGTGCAGCAGCGAACGAATATTTGCCAAAAAATCAATATCTTCCGGGCGATAGTAGCGCCGCCCGCCAGCACGCTTCAACGGCTGGATCTGCGGGAACTTGGATTCCCAGAACCGAAGCACATGCTGTTGAAGACCAAGCTCCTTCGCTGCTTCGCTGATTGTGCGAAAAGCAGAGTCAGACTTTGCTGAACGGCGGGATGTGCCCGCCTCAGCCCCCAAGTTCGTTTTCATGAGTTCTTTTCTTAAGCGTTAATTCTGGCTTTCAGAACCTGTGACGGCCGGAAAACAAGTACCTTACGCGGAAGGATCGGTACTTCTTCGCCCGTTTTCGGGTTCCGACCGATACGCTGCCCTTTTTGACGCACGGAGAAGCTTCCAAACGAGGAAATCTTCACGACTTCGTCCTTGATCAGCGCAGTCGAAATTTCATCAAGAACAGTTTCAAGCAGCTGGGCGGACTCATTCCGCGACAGACCTACTTCCTGGTAAACGGCTTCAGCGAGATCCGCACGGGTAATCGTTGTTTCCGACATATCAGGCCGCCTCCTTATTACGGGACTTTATATACAAGGCTATATCTGGTGGCGAAATCAGTCAATATCAACAGGATACACTGCTTTAAGGCGGAATGTTGTGATTTTTACGGAATTGCCGTGTTTTTCCGGCTCAAAGCAGTCTTTCGGTAAAAGATTTTACCAGCGAACCAGCGACGCACCCCAGGTAAATCCGCCACCCATCGCCTCGAGAATGACGATATCTCCGCGCTGGATACGGCCATCATGGACGGCTTCTGCCAGCGCAAGCGGGATCGATGCTGCCGATGTATTGGCGTGACGATCGACGGTCACAACAACCTTGTCCGGTGAAATGCCGAATTTCTTGGCCGTGCTGTCAAGGATACGACGGTTTGCCTGATGCGGCACAAGCCAGTCAATTTCCGAGGCATCAATACCAGTATCAGCCAGAACTTCGCGAATCACTCCGGCCAGATTGGTCACCGCATGGCGGAAAACTTCCTTGCCTTCCATGCGAAGATGACCAACGGTCTGGGTTGCAGAAGGCCCCCCATCGACATAAAGCAATTCATACTTGCTGCCGTCCGAATGCAGGCGGCTTGCAAGGATGCCCTGATCCTCGATGGTTCCCTGCCCTTCAACAGCCTGGACAACAACCGCGCCAGCACCGTCACCAAACAGGACACATGTCCGACGGTCTTCCCAGTCAAGGATACGCGAAAATGTTTCGGCACCGATGACCAGTGCTGTTTTTGCCTGTCCGTTGCGGATATACATATCGGCCGTGGTCAGGCCATAGACGAAACCGGAACAAACGGCCTGAACATCAAAGGCAAAACCGGTCACACCCAGGCGGTTCTGCACCTTGGTTGCGGTCGCCGGGAATGTATTATCCGGGGTCGCCGTCGCAACAATGATCAGATCAATGTCATCGGCTGTCACGCCGGCATGTTCCATGGCCTTGATAGCGGCTTCATAGGCAAGGTCGCTGGTTGTTTCACCTTCGGCAGCAATGTGACGCTGACGAATACCAGTGCGTGCTACGATCCATTCATCCGACGTATCGACGCGTTTTGCCAGATCATCATTGGTTACAACATTTGCAGGAAGATATGAGCCGCAACCAATAATGCGAGAACGAACTGTCATGATTTGGGGACCGCCAGTTATCTTGATGTTTTGGTGAGTTTATCAGTCGGCTTGACCAACCGGAACCGCGACTTCGGCTTCGGCGTTTTCCATTCCGGACATCGCCTGTTCAAAAGCTGCAAGTTCATTTTTGATGCTGTCATTGAGCTTGTTCACGATAAGGTCATGGCAAACCCCGATGGCATTGGAGAAGCCAAGCGCATCCGTTCCACCGTGACTTTTGACAGCAATGCCGTTCAGACCAAGCAGCATCGCGCCATTGTAGCGGCGCGGATCCATGCGATCACGGAAACGCTGAAGGGAACGACGTGCGAGCAGATAGCCAAGTTTGGCAAAGAAGGAACTTTTGAACGTTTCGCGCAGGAAATGCACCAGAAGACGTGCCGTTCCCTCGGCCGTCTTTAGCGCAACGTTGCCGGTAAAACCATCGGTGACAATCACGTCAACCGTGCCTTTGGCAAGGTCATCGCCTTCAACGAAACCCTCAAAACGGATCGGAAGATCAATGTCACGCAAAATGGCAGCAGCCTTTTTGACAGACTCGTTCCCCTTCAGTTCTTCGATGCCGACATTGAGCAAACCGACAGACGGTTTTTCAAGGCCGAACAGAATACGGGTAAACACTTCGCCCATCAGTGCGAACTGAACAAGATTGTTTTCGTCGCATTCAATATTGGCGCCCAGATCAAGCATGACAGTTTCGCCACGCTGGGTCGGCATATAGGTTGCGATTGCCGGACGGTCGATGCCGCGTACGGTTTTCAGCACGAATTTGGCCATTGCCATCAATGCGCCGGTGTTGCCCGCGGACACGACACCTTGCGCATCCCCTTCTTTCACGGCGTTAATGGCAAGGCGCATACTGGAATCACGACGCTGACGCAGAGCGACAGAAGGTTTGTCTTCCATCGAAACTTCCTGCGATGCGTGGCGAACCTCGCTTACGGCTTCCAATGCGGGATATTTTGCAAGCAGCGGCTTGAGCCGGGCTTCATCCCCAAACATCAGAAACTTGAGATGGGGCAGCCGTTTCAGCGCAATTTCTGCACCTGCTACGACCATCTCTGGCGCGTGGTCTCCTCCCATCGCGTCAAGTGATATGCAAACCTGTTCAGGCAACGTATTCTCTTATGGTTGTTCTAAAATTTCTGAACCGGATATCCGGCAGGTCAGCCAACTGGCTGAAGACTGTCATCTAGTGGCCGGAACGCCCGTAATTACCGGAATTCTCGACCAGTTACAAGGTAAAGCCGAGCCAGATACACAGAGCACCCTGTCCCGTGACCATCTCATTGTGATGACAAAAAGTGAAATGCCGGTAAAAACCGGCATATTCAAGCCCCCTAATTCTCAGGCTTTTGGCCATTCTCGATGATTAATTTTTCTTTTCAAGCTGCTCTTTAAGACCGGCCAACTGTGCAAACGGGTTGGGTCGTTTTTCTTCGGCGGCTTCTTCTTCGGTTTTCACCGAGGTCGGCAATTCAGCATCTTCCTTGCGTGGATACGGGTTCATCGCGACCGCCAGAAACTGCGCTACAACCTCACCCACATCGATTTTTCCATCGACAAGCGGTTCAGGCTGATCAAGCAGCGCCATCAATTCTTCTTCAGACAAATCTTCAAGATCATCCGGGTTCGACGGCAGGTCTTCTTCGGAAACATGCGGTGAGAACAGAACTTCAACCGTGTCTTCAATCACTTCGGGAACCGGCTCAAGAGTTGCGACACAGTTCTGAACAATCTCGGCATTCATCGGACCACGAACGGTGACTTCACCGTTCGATGCAGTGCTGATGGTCAGTTCGGCTTTAAGGCTGTCAATGGAAACGAGCTCGAAACGCTTGGCCAATGCAGCGCGTTCCTTTTCGTTGGCTTCGATCACCAGTTTTTCTTTCGCGCTTACCTGTTCGTCTGTTTTGACGATGCGCGAAAATTCGGGAGTGAATTTATCAGACATCCGGTCTTTCTTTCTATTGCGGGGCAGTCACGGCGAGTTCGGGAGCATCGGGAAAATGCACCGCGCCGTCCTGCAAATCTAAAATAGGCTGTTTGGCAAGGGTTGCCAGTGCATCATGCACATAGCCGACCATCACCATAAGCTGTTCATCTGTGGCATCGGTATCTGCATAAAGATTGCGGTTCAATGCGGCGGCGAGTTCAGCCGCGCCAGATTGAACGGCTTCTTCATATGCAACGACCCGGCCATGATAGGATTCAGACATTTTGCGGATCCGCTTAAGGATTCCCACATCACCGATGCCCATTTCACGCATATTCTGATCAAGATCAGAGAACATCACATCAAAGATGTTCTGTGCAAGATCGCGATCTCCATCTTCCGATTTCAAACGGCGAAAAAGAACAAACGCATGCACCAGAATCAGGTCGAAACGCCCCTCCATTGTATCGGGGACGCCAAGCTTTGCGTAAAATTCAGGCTTCCGTGCCTGGGTTACCATTGCGGTGTAAAGTTCAAAGGCAGCAGTTTGCTTGCGGTCTTTTTTCTTCAGCCATCCAAACAACAGTAACACTCCTTCGTTGACATTCCTGTCATGGCACGCAGAATGCCGTAAATCTTATCGGGGCGCGTCTGCCCCGGTCATTGCCCGGCAATATCATGCGCCTAGCGCAGAAACTCAAGGCAATTCCGGTTTGGTTTCAACAAGAGGGTCGCTCTGGTGAGCTTCATGCATAACAAAATTACCCGCTTTCCCCTGATCATGCTGGCCGGACTGGCTGTTATCTATGTCTCGGCATGCAGCCCGCGGATCGCGACACGGGGCAATGCACCGGAGCCCGAACAGCTCGAACAGATCACTGTGGGAGAATCGACGAAGGGTGATGTCACCGACATTCTAGGCTCCCCGTCAACGATTGCTGCCTTTGACCAAAATGTCTGGCTGTACATCTCCAAAACCACCGAAACAGTTGCCTTTTTCGAACCGGAAACGGTTCAGCAAAAAGTTGTTCTGATCAGCTTTGATGCCGGTAATCGCGTCGAAATCCTGAGCCAGTATGACCTGGAAGATGGCAAGCCGGTGATCCCGACCGATCGCGTCACGCCAACGGCAGGCCGCGAAATGACCATCCTGCAGCAGCTGTTTGGCAACCTTGGACGCTTCAGCGAAACCAAATAATCCGGTTCAACGCCAAGAAAGAACGTCCGACACGTTATTTGAAATGGTCGAACCCGCCCGGTGCGAGTTCGGCCATTTTGCCATCCAGATCCTTGAGAAGCACTTCGCCTGTCTGGTTGGTCACGGTCCCGATAACCGTCACCTGATCACCCAAAGCAGCAATATCGTCCGGCCCACCGGCGATCAGCAATTCGTAATCGTCGCCGCCTCCCAAAATCTGGTTCCAACGGGCCGGATCATCCGCAAGAACCGCTTTGGCCGCTTCAGACACCGGGATATCGGCCAAGTTGAACGTCATTCCGACACCGGAAGCATCGCAAATCTTGCGACAATCACCAGCCAGACCATCAGACAAGTCCATTGCTGCCAGACGGGCATTCCTTGCCATACAGGCCTGACTGGTCGTCAGGCGAGGCTGCGGAACCCAATAGCGATCTGACAGGAATTTCTTTGACAGTTCATCGAGTCCGGGAAACGCGTCTGCGAGCACCGAAAGACCCAGTGCAGCATCACCAAGCGTGCCAGTGACCGCCAGAACGTCACCGGGACGCGCCTGATCTCGGCGAAGCGCCCTGCCCGCCGGAACGTATCCAAATGCCGTCAGACTGAAAAATGTCGGGCCCGGCGTGCCGACCGTATCGCCGCCCAGCAACGAAACGGAAAATGTCGCACAGTCCTCGCCGAAACTTCGGGCAAAGCGGGCAATCCAGTCTTCGGACAAATCGCGATTGTAACCGGTGGTCAGAACAACACCGCCCGGCACTGCCCCCATTGCCGCCAGATCGGACAAATTCACGCGCAAGACCTTTTGCGCGATTGTTTCCGGCGTATCGATATTCCTGAAATGAACATCTGCAACCAGCGCGTCGGTGGTCACCACAACTTCGCAGCCCGGTGGCTGTGAAAAAACGGCTGCATCGTCCTTAAGTGACAATGCAGCCGGATCACGTTGCGCAATTGGCGCAAAGTGGCGCGCGATCAGATCGAATTCTCCCGATCGCGCAACCATATCAGTTCTGCCCGGCTTCACCGGCGCGCAGATTCTTGCCAATGCGATCAAGCACGGCATTGACCAGCTTGGGCTCGTTTTCATCAAAGAACGAATGCGCCGCATCAACATATTCAGTGATGACAACGCGCATTGGCACGTCTTCACGCGCCATCAGCTCGTAAGTTCCTGCACGCAGAATACTGCGCAGAACGGTTTCAAGACGTTTGGTTGTCCAGCCTTTTTCAAGAGCACCGTTAATCAGGGCGTCGATATCGACCATGCGGGCGGCAACACCCTGAACAAGATCAGCAAAGAAACCGCGATCCGGATCGATCAGGTCTTCGTTGCTGACATCAAGGTCACGGCCACCTTCCCCATCAAGGCGGAAATCGGAATATTCGCGCACGATGTCACTGGCAGAAAGCTGGGACAGTTCGGCCTGATAAAGTGCCTGAATTGCGGCAAAACGCGCTGCGCTGCGCCGCTGGGCGGCTGATGCCTTCGGTTTATCGGTCATTACTTGTGATGTATTCCAAAATGGTTTTGAACTTCGATCTGACGCAGAACGGCGCGGGCTGCTTCGCCGCCCTTGTTCTTTTCGTCAGCCTTGGCCCGTGCAAGCGCCTGTGCCTCGTTCTCGACGGTCAGAATACCGTTGCCAATCGCAAGATTGTAATCAAGGCAAAGCTGCATCAGCGCACGGTTGGCTTCTTCGCAGATGTGATCATAGTGTGTCGTCTCGCCGCGGATAACACAACCGAGTGCCAGATAGCCATCATAGCGCGGACCGGTCGCCAGTTCTTCCATCGACTGAACAGCATAGCGGATTGAAATCGGCACCTCGAAGGCACCAGCCACCGAAATGCGGTCCCACGTTGCGCCACCGGCTTCCAGAGTCGCAGCCGCACCTTTGACAAGGTCTTCAACGATATGCGTGTAATACGGCGCATCCACAATCAGAATGTGGGGGGCAATGGTCATGGTTTTATTCCTCCGAGACGACAAGCGGACGCTGATCAACCAGATTTAGGCCGAAGCCGTCAAGTCCTACAATGTGGCGTTTGGTATTTGAAAGCAGAATCATGTCGCGAATGCCAAGATCATGCAAGATTTGTGCGCCAACACCATAGTCGCGCAAATCCGCATCACCGGTCGCCTGGGCAATTTCCTGACGGAGGGATTCGCCATCCCCGCCATTCAGTTCAATCAGTTTTGCAATCGACGATGACAAGGTATTGGGGCGCGGTTCACGGATCAGAACCACCACACCACGGCCCTCTTCACCGATCTGACGCATGGCAGCAGCCAGTTGCCCCTGATGACCTGTCTGGGTATCCCCCAGCACATCCTCAAGCACATTTAGCGCATGAACACGCGTCAAGACCGGCGCAGCGTCACTGATGTCGCCCTTTACCAGTGCGATATGTTCGGCATAGGTGATGTTGTTGACATAAAGATGCATGTCGAACGTACCACCATTAACACTCTGGATTTTGGTGGTTGCCTTGCGCTGTACGACTTTTTCGTGTTTGCGACGATAGCGGATCAGATCAGCAATCTGCGCAATTTTAAGATTATGCTTCTTGGCAAACTCGACCAGTTCCGGCAGTCGGGCCATCTCACCCGAATCGCTCATGATCTCACAAATGACGCCCGACGGGTTCAACCCGGCAAGACGCGCAATGTCAACCGACGCTTCGGTATGACCGGCACGGACCAGAACCCCGCCCGGACGCGCACGCAGCGGGAACACATGACCTGGCGTCACGATATCATGCCGTCCGGCATTGGGGTCAATCGCAACTGCAACTGTCCGTGCACGGTCTGGTGCGGAGATGCCGGTGGTGACACCGGTCTTGGCTTCGATCGACACGGTAAAGGCAGTTTCATGGCGGGTGCCATTATGGGCACTCATCATGCTCAGGCCAAGCTCGTCACAGCGCGCTGATTCAAGGGTAAGACAAATCAGACCACGGCCATGCGTTGCCATGAAATTGATGGCATCGGGCGTTGCCATCTGGGCTGGAATGACAAGATCACCTTCGTTTTCACGATCTTCGTCATCGACCAGAATGAACATTCGGCCATTGCGGGCTTCCTCGATGACATCTTCTATCGGTGACAAATATTGATGCGGCATATTTGATCAATCCTTACCCAGCATCCGCGCGACATAGCGCGCAAGCATATCGATCTCGAAATTGATCCGGTCACCCGGTTGCTTCGAGCCCAACGTGGTGTGCGTCTGTGTATGAGGTATCAGATTGATACCGAAAGTGTTTCCGTCAACCTCGTTGACGGTCAACGACACACCTTCAAGCGTCACAGAGCCTTTTGACGCGATATATTTCGCAAAGCTTTCCGGTACTTCAAAGGTCAGGCGCAAAGAGTCACCTTCAGGAAGGCGTTTGGTCAGGGTCGCAACCCCGTCAACATGCCCTGAAACAATATGCCCGCCCAATTCATCACCGACACGGGTTGCCTGTTCAAGATTGACCTTGGCTCCAACCGTCAAATCGCCAAGCGTTGTACGATCAAGACTTTCCGCCGATGCTTCGATGGCAAACCAGTCTTGGCCGGTTTCGATCACTGTCATGCAGGCACCATTACATGCAATGGACGCCCCGAGAACGATCTTTGACGTGTCAAAGGCGGTCGTAAACTCAAACCGGGTATCGCCGGTTTTCTTGATGGAGCGGACAGTCGCAATATCGGTAATGATGCCAGTAAACATGCAGTTATTCCGTTTTATAATCATAAGTTAGCACGATATCTTTACCCACAAGGCGAACAGAGTATCGGGTAAATTTCGGCATATCAGAAAGCGCCCCGATGCCGAGGTCGGCGATCATTGCCTTGCCATCACCGCCCATAACCGACGGCGCAAAAAAATGAACGATCCGACCAACCAGCCCTGCCTTAAGCAGACCGGAAGCCAGTGCACCACCACTTTCGATAAGCACGCGTGTCAATCCTGCATCGCCAAGCTTTTGCATGACGTCATGTAGGTCCAAATGATCGCCGTCGCATCTGGCAGCAATCACTTTTACCGAAGTTTTTTCAAATTTTTCCGATAGTTCGTCAAATTTGGCGTCCGACGTCACAACCCATGTCGAAATTTCTGATGCGCTTTGAACGAGCTTCGCGCCTGTCGACATTTCCCCCAGACGATCAAGTACGATGCGCACTGGGGATTGATGTTCACGGCCGGACAACCGGCAGGTCAGCATAGGATCATCTGCCAGTACCGTTTTCGCGCCCACCAGAATGGCATCATGGGTTGCACGCAAAAGATGCCCCTCTTCGCGCGCAGATGGGCCGGTAATCCACTGGCTTTCGCCTGATTTTGTTGCTGATCTTGCATCCATGGTTGATGCAAGTTTCAAGGTAACGAAAGGACGCCCCTTCTCAACGCGCGACAGGAAACCTTCATTGATCCGGCGTGCCTGTTCGGCAAAAAGGCCGACATCGACCTTGATACTTGCATCTTCAAGCATCTTGTGACCGCGACCTGATACCCGGTCATCCGGGTCGGTCAGGGCGCTGACGACACGCGCAACGCCTGCCTCGATCAATCCTGTAGCACAGGGCGGCGATTTTCCGAAATGGCTGCAAGGTTCAAGGGTGACATAGGCCGTTGCACCGCGTGCTTTTGCACCGGCCATATCCAGTGCGACACGCTCTGCGTGAGGGCGGCCACCGAACTGGGTGTGACCGCGCCCGACAATCTCGCCATTTGGGGAAACAAGGACACAACCAACCGACGGGTTTGGCCAGACATTTCCCAAACCGCGTTTTGACAGGCTCAATGCGACCCGCATGAAATGCCGGTCGTCTTCGCTAAACGCGGGGGGTGTCATTACTCTGCGTCCGCCTCTTCTTCCCCGTCATGCATTTTTTCCACGAACTGCTCGAAGTCGCGTGCTTCGCGGAAGTTCTTGTAAACCGAAGCGTAGCGCACATAGGCAACCTGATCGAGGGCATTCAGCGCCTCCATCACCATTTCTCCAATGGTATCGGTTGTGATGTCGCTTTCCCCACTGCTTTCGAGACGCCGCTGAATGCCATTAAGGGCTTTTTCAACGCGTTCATCTTCTATCGGGCGCTTGCGGCAGGCAAGGAAGATCGACCGCGCCAGCTTGTCGCGGTCGAACAATTCGCGTTGCCCGTCCGTTTTGACCACCATCAATTCACGCAACTGCACACGCTCAAACGTCGTGAAGCGCGATCCACAAGCAGGACAGAACCGGCGGCGACGAATGGCATGATGCTCTTCGGTCGGACGGGAATCCTTAACCTGTGTGTCAGTATGTCCGCAAAACGGGCAACGCATTATCTGTACTCAGCTCTAGCGATCAGGAATAGATCGGGAAGCGTTTGCAAAGGTCTTCGACCTTGGCACGAACGGCAGCTTCGACCTCAGCATTGCCTTCCGGGCTGTCAACCATGGCATCAAGAACATCACCGATCAGCTCGCCGATCTGCTTGAATTCTTCGACACCAAAGCCACGGGTCGTGCCAGCCGGCGTCCCCAGACGGATGCCCGAGGTAATGGTCGGCTTTTCGGTATCAAACGGAATGCCGTTCTTGTTGCAGGTGATGCCTGCGCGCTCAAGAGCAACTTCTGCAGTGTTGCCTTTCAAGCCTTTCGGGCGAAGGTCAACGAGCATCAGATGGGTATCGGTACCGCCGGTAACGATGTCAAAGCCGCGCTTGACCAGAACTTCAGCCAACGCCTTGGCATTGTCGACGACCTGCTGTGCATATGCCTTGAATTCCGGACGCAGCGCTTCGCCAAAGGCAACTGCCTTGGCTGCGATCACATGCATCAGCGGACCGCCCTGAAGCCCCGGGAAGACAGCAGAATTGATCTTTTTGCCGATTTCAAGGTTGTTCGACAGGATCATGCCGCCACGCGGACCACGAAGGGTTTTGTGGGTGGTGGTCGTTACAACGTCGGCATACGGCAGCGGGCTCGGATGAACGCCACCGGCAACCAGACCGGCAAAGTGCGCCATATCAACCATCAGAAGCGCACCAACCTTGTCAGCGATTTCACGGAAGCGCTTGAAATCAATCTGACGCGGAATAGCCGAACCGCCGGCAATGATCAAGGTCGGTTTGTGTTCGATCGCAAGTGCTTCGACCTGATCGTAATCAAGGGTCAGGTCGTCTTCACGCACACCATACTGAATGGCATTGAACCATTTACCCGAAAGAGCCGGACGTGCGCCATGGGTCAGGTGACCACCTGCATCCAGCGACATACCAAGAATGGTATCACCCGGCTTGCAAAGTGCCAGCATGACCGCACCGTTCGCCTGTGCCCCGGAATGCGGCTGTACGTTGACAAACTCGCAACCAAAGATTTCCTTGGCGCGATTGATTGCCAGTTCCTCGGCGACGTCAACATATTCGCAACCGCCATAGTAACGACGCGAAGGATAACCTTCGGCGTATTTGTTGGTCAGAACAGTACCCTGGGCTTCGATAACGGCTTTGGAAACGATGTTTTCCGAAGCAATCATTTCGATCTGGTTCTGCTGACGGGCAAGTTCATCGGTGACGGATTTGAACAATGCCGGATCGGCGTCGGACAAGCTGGTAGAGAAAAAGCCTTTGAACGACATGCGGGGCCTCTTTCGATACGATGTGACGGGGCAAGCTGACAGGCCGGGTAATCAATAAAACACCCTGCCCGCTCTGGTTAATGCCAGATGGCGGTGAAGTAAATCAGATCAGGACATCTTCGCGATGCGACCTTCATGACGACCACCTTCAAAGTCGGTCGAAATGAATGCATCAACGCAATCGAGCGCTGTCGCTTCGCCCAACAGGCGCGCGCCAAGGCACAAGACATTTGCATTATTGTGCTGACGGCAAAGTTCTGCCGAAAGACGATCATGAACCAGTGCAGCACGCACTTCGGGGAAACGGTTGGCTGCAATGCTCATCCCGATGCCGGAACCACAAACCAGGATGCCTGCTTCGGCTTTGCCATCAATGATCGATTTTGCAACTGCCTGAGCGAAATCCGGGTAATCAACGGATGCTGGACCGTTGGTTCCAAGGTCGGAAACCTCGATACCGCGGCCTTTAAGCAAATCAATGATGGCTGATTTCAGTTCCACACCGCCATGGTCGGAAGCGATGGCAAGGGTTTTGACGGTCATATGCGCGCCTTCATTTGGAATTCAAAGAATAAAATTGAGCGCCTTGTAGCATATAGCGATGCCCCTGCCAACGCAGAGCTCGGCCCGAACGGCAAGTTTTCTGAAACCCTGACATGCATATATCAGGACACCGATATATTTCATTTATCGCCATTAGAGAAATCAACACGCAATAGTATTATTATAAACGGCAAAACACCCAAAAATGGCATTCTCTACTGTTGCGATCAAGAATTCCGGGACCATCAATCGGGACAATATTAACCGTTTGGTCAAAACATATCACGCGAACCAGTCATTATAGTTGTAGCAGTTATTATCACGATAGTCTTATACGCAATCCTATATACTTGATCTGATATCAATATCAGATAAGTGACACTTGTTATTTTCTGTTGTTTGACTATCTGATTGGAATAGTGCATTAGTTTTAATGTGAATTTTCAAATGAAGGGTTACTTCAATCATGGCCGAAACTGAGACCAGCGTGCTTGACCGCGACGAACTCTTGCAGATGACCGTTGATATTGTATCAGCCTATGTCAGCAATAATGCCCTTGCTGCCGCACAGATTCCTGAACTGATTTCTACAGTCTTCTCCTCGCTTGATGAAATTCGCGAAGTCGAGAAGGAACCGGAACAAGAGCCGATCAAACCCGCTGTTCCCATCCGCAAATCCATTGGCGATGACTACATCATCTGCCTTGAGGATGGTAAAAAGCTCAAGATGCTCAAGCGTCACCTTCGTACCACCTACAACCTGACGCCGGAAGAATATCGTGCGAAATGGGGGCTGCCGTCAGATTATCCGATGGTCGCACCGAACTACGCAAAACAGCGTTCCCAGTTTGCCAAGAAAATCGGCCTTGGCCGCAAGGCAAAGTAAGCTATGCAATGATCCGCCAAACTGGTGGAAACGCAGAAAAGAAAAACGCCGTTCTGGTTGGTCAGAACGGCGTTTTGTTTCAAGCAGGCATAAAAAAAGCCCGGCCAGATGCCGGGCTTTTTCCAAATCCGATGATTTGATTAGTTTGCGTAGTCGTAGGAACCGTTTTCCCACTCGTAGAATACGTAACCCGGAGCAGCAACATCGCCTTTGGCATCAAACGAGATCGAGCCAAGAACGGTGTCGAAGGAAGCGCCGCTATGCAGAGCTTCAATAACAGCTTCGGAGTCAGTGGTACCAGCTTTGGTAACAGCCTGTGCCCAAGCCTGGATCGCACCATAGGTGTAAAGGGTGTAGCCTTCAGGCTTGTAACCCTGACCTTCGAAGTATTTTACGAGTTCTGCGTTGCGCGGGTCTTTTTCAAGAGCCGGGCCAGCAGTGAACAGCGTACCTTTACCAGCATCACCAGTGATCGACCAGTATTCAAGCGAGTTCAGCGCGTCACCCGAGATTGCAAGGGTGTCCATGCCCTGAGCACGCATCTGACGAACGATCAGACCGAGTTCGGTGTGGTAACCGCCATAATACAGAACGTCGATGCCTTCTGATTTCAGCTTGGTAACCAGTGCCGAGTAATCTTTCTCAGCCGGGGTGATTGCTTCGTACATCGTTTCCTGGACGCCAGCAGCGTTCAGGTTTTTCTTGGTCTCGTCAGCCAGACCTTTGGAGTAAGCCTGTTTGTCGTGAACGATGGCAATTTTCTTGTCGCCATAGTTTTCTGCAAGGTATTTACCAGCAACTTCACCCTGCTGGTCGTCACGGCCGCAAACACGGAACACGTTGTCCATGTCACGCTCGGTCAGCTGCGGGTTGGTCGAAGCCGGGGAAATCTGCACGATGCCTTCTTCGAAGTAAACTTCAGAAGCCGGGATCGAGGAACCCGAGCAGAAGTGACCAGCTACGAGAGCAACATTCTTGCTCACCAGCTGGTTGGCAACTGCGACAGCCTGTTTCGGATCGCAAGCGTCATCGCCGATCTCGAGAACGACTTTTTCGCCGTTCACACCGCCAGCAGCGTTGAGGTCAGCAACCGCTTTCTCTGCGCCCTTGGTCATCTGTTCGCCGAACGCAGCGTAAGGACCGGTCATCGGACCAACGGTCGCGATCACGATGTCAGCCTTGGCAGCACCCATTGAAAGAACAAGCGCGGAAGCAGTGGCAAGAAGGCCGAGCTTGGTTTTCGACATTAGAGAAGTCTCCCTGTTCCAAAGGTTGGTTCCATCACCATGACAGAACCATCTTTTCGGACCCGAAACCGGCTCATATTATTCGCCGATTACCGGTTTCAGCTCCCAAGTACTTTAACACCCCAGAATTGGTGTGCAATAGTACAAACCGGTTTATTGCCAATTATTTAGCAATAGTGTGGTGACGCAAAACGTCACCACAAAAATCAACGCACATCCGCCCCTTCACGCGCGCGGAATGCAAACGGCCCAATGCGTTCATAAAGCCACGGATATTGCGACAACATCTTGTTTACCTGCGTCAGACGGAAGGCTGCGAAGGTGATAACAAACAGGATCGCCGTGTCAAAAATGTAGCCGGAAAGCGAAAGAAGCTCGCCTTCGAACAACGCATAGACCAAGAAACGGTCAACAAGGCCAAGCAGCAAGCCATAAGGCACGAGCTGATAGGACGGTCGCCAGGTGTTGGCGATTGCCTGCCCGGTCATAAACGAACAGAACCCCATCAGAATGATGGTGATACCGATCGTAACGCCGATGCTGGTACCAGTGATCGATTCCATATCAGATCTCCCTAGTGGCCGCCTTCGAGATAAGCTGCGCGCACTTCCGGGTTTGCCAGAAGTTCCGCACCCGTACCCGAGAGCGTAATGTTGCCATTGACCATCACATAACCGCGATGTGCGAGCTTGAGTGCATGGAATGCATTCTGCTCGACAAGGAAAACAGTTACCTTGTTTTCACGGTTGATCTTCTGGACGGTCTCGAAAATCTGCTTAACGACAAGCGGCGCAAGACCAAGCGACGGCTCATCAAGCAAAAGAAGACGCGGACGCCCCATCAGAGAACGGCCAATTGCCAGCATCTGCTGCTCACCACCGGACATGGTCCCTGCACGCTGGTTAATACGTTCCTTCAGGCGCGGGAACAGATCAAACACCATTTCGAGATCCGAATTGAAATGTTTCGGATCCTGGGTGATTGCCCCCATCTGGAGGTTTTCATAAACCGACATACGCGGGAAAATGCGACGGCCTTCGGGCGACTGCTGAATGCCAAGATTACAGATCTCATGCATCGGCATGCGACTGATATCCTTACCTTCAAACAGAATGCGCCCCTTGCTTGCCTGCGGCGAACCACAACAAGTCATCAGCAGCGTGGTCTTACCGGCACCATTGGCGCCGATAAGCGTAACGATTTCACCTTCGTTGACTTCCATATCAATGCCCTTGAGGGCTTCGATATTGCCATAGAAGGTATGAACACCTTCGATCTTAAGCATGGACATATCGATAAACTCCCTCAGTGCGCATTCGGATCAACATTAAGGTCAGCGGCAACTTCCGGCGGAAGCTCGTCATCCTCATCTTCGCCAAGATAGGCACGGATAACAGCCGGATCATTCTTGACGGCTTCGGGATTGCCATCGGCAATCTTTCTTCCGTAATCAAGAACGATCACATGGTCGGAAATCTGCATCACGACACTCATGTCATGTTCGATCAGAAGACAGCCAACGCCCTGATCGTCACGGATGCTCTGCAGCAGGACATTCAGTTCCGCCGACTCACGCGGGTTAAGACCCGCAGCCGGCTCGTCCAGGCACAAAAGTGACGGGTCAGTGCACATTGCACGGGCGATTTCCAGACGACGCTGGGAACCGTATGGCAGGTTACCGGCATTCCAGTCAGCCTGATCATACAGACCAACCTTGTTCAGCCAGAACTCGGCCTTTTCGATCGCTGCCTTTTCCGCCCTTGAATAGCGGCCAAGGTTGAACAGACCGGCGATGGAGAAAGCAGATGCCTCCATCAAGCGGTTGTGCTGCGCAACGATCAGGTTTTCCAGAACAGTCATCCCGGTAAACAGGCGAATATTCTGGAAAGTACGTGCAACACCGTTATTACGCGGGATATGGAACCCTTCGGTACGCTCCAGCAAACGGGGACCGTCGTCGGCATGTAGCGTCAGACGTCCTTCGGTTGGAACGTAGAACCCGGTCAGGCAGTTAAACACCGTGGTTTTACCTGCGCCGTTCGGGCCGATGATGGCCGTGATTTCACGCTTGTTTGCGGTGAAACTAAGGTTATCAATTGCAACCAAACCACCGAAACGCATGGTCAGGTGTTCGACTTCAAGCAGTTTGTTGTCGGTCATTTCAACTCTCCGGCAACTTTTTCTTTCTGGCTCATATTGAGCAGAATGGTCGGGTCACGGAAGGACAACAGACCGCGCGGACGCCACAGCATGATGGCAACAATACCTGCACCAAAGATCAGCATGCGGTATTCGGCAAGTTCACGGAACATTTCCGGGAAACCGATCATCACGATTGCCGCAAGAACGACACCGATCTGACTACCCATGCCCCCCAGAACCACAATCGCGAGAATCACAGCGGATTCAAGGAAGGTGAAACTTTCCGGGCTGATAAAGCCCTGACGGGTTGCAAAGAACGCACCGGCAAAACCACCGAACATTGCACCAATCGCAAAAGCAGAAAGCTTGGTGTTCGTCGGGTTGATGCCCAGCGAACGGCAGGCAATCTCGTCTTCACGAAGTGCTTCCCATGCACGACCGATCGGAAGCTTGCGCAGACGCATGGTGACAAAGTTCGTCACAAGAGCCAGAGCAAGGATCAGGTAGTACAGGAAGATCAGGCGATGCATGGACGAATATTCCATGCCAAACAGCTCGTTAAAGCCGATGGTCCCTTCCGGCACTCGGCGCGAGAAATCGGCCAAACCAAAGAAGCTTGGACGTTCGATGGATGAAATCCCATCCGGACCGCCAGTCAAATCATACCAGTTGATAAGAACAACACGAATGATTTCACCAAAGCCCAGTGTCACGATGGCCAGATAGTCACCACGCAAGCGCAGAACCGGGAAGCCGAGAATAATGCCGAAACTTGCAGCAAAGATACCGGCAAGCGGCAGGCAGAGCCAGAAGCTCAGATCGAAGTTCTGCGACAGCAATGCATAGGAATAAGCCCCGACTGCATAGAAAGCCACATAACCAAGATCGAGAAGCCCCGCCAGACCGACCACGATATTCAGGCCCCACCCCAGCATGATGTAGATCATCACAAGGGTGGCAAGGTCGATTGCCGAACGGTTCTCACCAAAAATGAACGGGAAGATGATGAAGAAGATAATCCCCACCAGACCGATCTTTTTGGTGTTCGAGCGATAGGCCAGCTGAATTTTCGATGACAGCTTTTCGCTTTCCTCAACTTCGGCAACACCTTTTTCCTTCATCGAGAAATAGGCGATTGCAAAGACGATTGCGATAAAGGCCAAGGCGACAACGGTGCTGACAGCACTGCTGAACGCCATATCGAAGCTCACCGGCGATGCCCAGCGATCATCCATGTCACGGAATCGCACAAACATCTCAAAGACGGCAACCGCAGTTATCGTGATCAAGACTGCCTGAACGAGCCGCGAAATGCTTTCGCGACGGATGATCAATGCCAGACGCCCGACAACGGTCGAGCCAATCGCCAGCAGGACAAGATCCCAGCGAACCGCAAGCTCGAGGCCGGTCGGACGGTCAACCGTCTCGACACCGAGGATCATGACGGACATCAGTAGCGCGACAACTGCAAAGAACGCGAGCTCCTTAACAATTTCCGAGCCGTTGGTACGAGATGAAGCAAATGCAGAAGACATCAGACTTTCTCAACCTCCGGCTTGCCGAGCAGACCCCACGGACGGAAGATCAGCACAAGAACCAGAATACCGAACGTCGCAACATCCTTGTATTCGATTGTGAGATACCCCGACCAGAATGCTTCAATCAGACCAATCAGCAATCCACCAAGCATCGCACCTGGAAGCGACCCGATACCGCCAAGAACGGCGGCGGTGAAAGCCTTAACACCGGCGAGGAAGCCGATATAGAAGTCAATAACACCGTAATACAGGGTCACCATCATACCTGCGACAGATGCCAGAGCAGCACCCATAACGAAGGTCGTGGAAATCGTACGGTCAACGTTCACGCCCAGAAGTCCCGCCATCGTGCGGTCCTGTTCGCAAGCACGCTGTGCACGCCCCAGAGAAGTCTTGGCGATCAGCAGCGAGAAGACGACCATCAGCACGAATGTCAGAACGATAATCACGATCTGCATATAGCTAAGCTGAACGTCGAAATTCGCGCTTTCCATAAGAGTGATACCGCCCTCAACAAGCGGCTGCATCGGCTTGACGCGCGCACCCTGCGAAATCTGAACGAAGTTCTGCAGGAAGATCGACATACCAATGGCAGAAATCAGAGCTGCCAAACGGAATGACCCGCGCAGTGGCCGGTATGCTACCCGTTCAACGCCCCAACCGTAGATTGAGGTCAGAACCATTGAAACGAACAGCATCAAAAGAAGCGTAAGCGGAAGGATCCCGCTGATCCCGGCTGCCTGACAGATCAGGAAGGTGATCAGGGAATGAAACGCACCGAGCATATAAATCTCGCCATGCGCAAAGTTGATCATGCCGATAATGCCGTACACCATCGTATAACCGATAGCGATCAAACCATAAATGGCTCCCAGCGTCAGACCATTGATCAATTGTTGTAGGAAATAAGCCCAATCCATTGCACAACCTTAGATTTGGCACAGACAAACAAGGTCTTCGCCAGCTCGGCAGAAGGCATCAAGCCACATATATATGTATTGATAGGATGAGACATAGTCTCCCCTTTGCCCCCTTGCAAACCCGCGAAGCCTCCGTCTTATTGTTATCGGGTATGACCCGGTTTTAACCTTCGGAGCCGACCATTCTGTTTGTGGTTCTTACTACCGAAAGCGCGATTAGAGCGTGAACCTTAGACACATGTGTTCAAAGGCTGCAAGCGGCTTTGAGATTTTAGTGAAAATCACCAAATCAGGTTTTGATATTGGAATAAAACACTGACAAGGCGAGCCACTCGCTCTTTATATTGTATACATTATCCCTTTTTGAGGACGTATTCAAGTTTTTGTACAGCGACCCGCTTTAATTGCTCAGGATTCCGACTCACAGGCCCAGCAACAGTCACTTCCACACCCGTCTTGCCATCAATGGCCGTACAACGCAGATAGGAACCCACCTGTCGAAGTTCAAAATAAATCTCGTTTGATGTGTTATGCCGCGTGGTCATTATCGCACAGATGATCCTTGGAAATAAGTATAGCCCTATTTTGCGCCCATTCTCGAACAACGCAACACCAAACAAAAACGGGCCCGGAAATCCAGACCCGTTTTTGTGATCATTGGATGAACGATATCACTTTTCGCCATCAAGCATTTTGACAATGGCCGAAAAGTCCATGCCGCCATTCCCGCCATTGGAATAAAGCGCATAAAGACTTTCGGCCAAAGCCCCCATCGGCGTGGTCGCCCCGGACGACGCAGCTGCCTGCTGGGCAAGCTTGAGATCCTTCAGCATCATATCAACCGCAAAACCGGGCTGATAATCGCGATTGGCCGGCGATGTCGGAACCGGCCCCGGCACAGGGCAGTAACTTGTCAGAGACCAGCACTGACCGGATGCCTTGGACGAAATATCAAACAGCTTTTGCGCATCCAGCCCAAGGCGTTTGGCGAGCATGAAGGCCTCGGACACCGCAATCATACTGACACCCAAAACCATGTTGTTGCAAATTTTAGCCGCCTGCCCTGCACCGCTATCGCCCGCATGAATGATATTGCTGCCCATACCCTCAAGGATCGGCTTTGCACTGGCAAAATCGGCATCAGAGCCACCAACCATAAAGGTAAGCGTTCCGGCCGCAGCACCGGCAGTGCCACCGGAAATCGGCGCATCCACCGCCCCAAGACCGGCCGCACGGGCAATTTCAGATGCCTTGCGCGCCGCATCAACTTCAATGGTTGAGCTGTCAATCAGGACAGTCCCCGCCTTGGCATTTGCAATAACGCCGTCTGGCCCTTCATAAACGGACAGAACATGTTTCCCGGCCGGAAGAACAGTTACGACAAAATCAACATCAGTTGCAGCCGCAGCAATTGATGCCGCCTTGCCTGCACCGGCATCAATTGCCTTTGCCACCGCATCTGCCGAAAGGTCAAAGACCTTGACCGCATGTCCGGCCTTAACAAGATTGGCAGCCATCGGGCCACCCATATTTCCCAGACCGATAAAACCGATATTCGCCATTAGAAGTCTCCTCTGCCATCCCCTGCGGGATCATTGTTTTGATCATTCGGGACCGAAATTCAGCCCAATACATTCTAAAGATTGAGTTCTTTGTCTTCTGGAAGTGGCTCGAAATATTCTGCAACCTCGCGCGGATCGACCTGGCCGATATCACCGTGTTGCCATTTCGGGGTATGGTCCTTATCGACAATGACAGCACGAACACCTTCAAACAGATCAGGCTTGCAGACCATCCTCTGCGACATCCGGAACTCCATATTCAGGACTTCGGCCAACGACATGTCCTTGCCCTGACGAATCTGCTCGAAGCTCGCACAAAGTGCTGTTGGTGACTTTCCAGACAGAATAGCGAGCGTTTCGGCACCAAAGTCGCTTTCCTCTCGTTCCAGCGCCTCGAAAATAGCAACAACGCTGTTTCCGGCAAACGTGCGGTCGATTTGTGTTCTGAGTGAACCCATTGGCGCTGCGTCAAAATGCGTGCTGTGACGATCGAGAATTTCAACAACAACAGCACTGGCACCTGTGTCATAGGATGCCACCGCCAGATCCGCCTTGAGCCTGTCAAGATTGTTTGTCGTAACACCATGGGTGGCAAGCCCGGCATAAAGGCAATCGGCTGCCTTGATGCGCGCACCGGTCAGGCCAAGATACATGCCGATATTACCCGGGCATCGTGGCAGGAAATACCCGCCACCGACATCGGGGAAAAATCCGATCCCCGTTTCGGGCATCGCAAACAGGGTACGCTCGGTTACCACACGGAACTGACCGTGAATCGACACGCCCACACCACCGCCCATGGTGATCCCGTCCATGAGCGCGATATAGGGTTTCGGATACCGGGCAATATAGTGATTAAGGTGATATTCACGACGATAGAACGCATCAAGCATCTCTTCGTCATCAATCTTGCGGGCCTCATAAAGACCACGAATATCACCACCGGCACAAAAGGCCTTCTCGCCTGCCCCCTCAATCACAACAACCTTTATCGACGGATCAGCTTCCCAGGATTTCAGTTGCCCCATCATCATATCGACCATCGTCAGATCAAGCGCATTCAGCGCACGCGGACGATTAAGAACGATCTCACCAACTGCGCCTTGTTGCGAAAACAGAACGGGTGCTTCGGTATCGGACATATTTGAACTATTGCTCATGATTTAGTCTTTCAGGGCGGCACGGGAAATGATCAGACGCATGATTTCGTTGGTGCCTTCAAGAATCTGATGCACGCGCAGATCACGTAACAGCCGTTCGATCGGATATTCACGAATATATCCATAGCCCCCATGGAGTTGCAGCGCCTGGTTACAGACTTCAAATCCGATATCTGTGGCGAAACGCTTGGCCATCGCGCAGAACTGGGTTGCATCATCGCTCTTGAGATCAAGCTTCCAGGCACCTTTATGCAGCATCAAACGTGCAGCTTCGAGCTCGGTCACCATGTCGGCAAACTTGAACTGTAGCGCCTGAAACTGATCAAGGCTTTTACCGAACTGTTTGCGGACTTTCATATGATCGCGCGCATGCTCCATCGCCGCGCGGGCACCGCCAATCGAACAGGCCGCTATATTCAGACGACCGCCATCAAGCCCCTTCATGGCGAACTTGAAGCCTTCGCCTTCTTCGCCCAGTCGGTTTTCGACCGGGACCTTGCAATTGCTAAAGATAACGGCCGAGGTTGGCTGACTGTTCCAGCCCATCTTTTCCTCGAGCTTTCCGAACGATAGTCCTTCGGCATCCTTGGGAATGATGAATGTCGAAATGCCGCTCGGGCTGTCATCCCCCGTACGCGCCATGACAACATATATGTCACTACGAGATCCACCGGAAATAAAAGCCTTCTCACCATTCAGAATATAATGGTCGCCATCACGGACCGCACGTGTGCGAAGCGATCCTGCATCGGACCCGGCACCGGGCTCGGTCAGGCAGTAGCTGGCGAAATGTTCCATTGTGACGAGTTTGGGCAGAAATTTGGCGCGCTGTTCATCGGAGCCAAACGTATCAATCATCCAGCACGCCATATTATGGATCGAGATATAAGCCGCCGTTGACGGGCATGCTGCCGCCAATTCTTCGAAAATTACCGCTGCATCAAGACGACCCAAGCCTGTTCCGCCGAACTCTTCGCGCGTGTAAATTGCAGCAAAGCCCAATTCGGCAGCCTTGCGCAGGGTTTCCTCGGGAAAGATGTGTTTTGCATCCCATTCCCCTGCATATGGCGCCATTTCATTTTGGGCAAAATCACGCGCAGCTTGGGCAAATGCCTGCTGATCGTCAGACAGGTTGAATTCCATTGGATCGCCGCCTCTGAAGTTTATCTGTTTTCCCTTTACGTAAACGTGAAAACACCCTCTTGTCAATTCATTCGGTATAATAGTACCGAATTATCACAATATTGGTAAATCACACGATTTACGTGCATTCACGTAGCTGACTTCACCAATTGTTTCTTGCTGAGTACGTCACTGTCAGCTTACCTTGTCGGCGTCAGAAATAACGATAATTCAGGGAAACCCATTATGTCGTCCACGAAACCGGAAACCATCGTCCTTCATGCAGGCTATCGCGCCGACCCGACCACGGGATCCGTTGCCGTGCCGCTTTATCAGACCACCAGCTATCAGTTCCGCGATACCCAGCATGCTGCTGATCTTTTCGCACTCAAGGAACTTGGCAATATCTATACCCGCCTGATGAACCCGACCAACGATGTGCTTGAACAGCGCATTGCCGCCCTTGAAGGTGGCGTTGCTGCAGTTGCACTTGGCTCCGGGCAGGCTGCGTCAACCTTTTCGGTTCTGAATATTGCGCAGGCTGGCGACAATATTGTCAGCTCTACCGATCTATATGGTGGCACATGGAACCTGTTTGCGAATACTTTCAAGCAAATGGGAATTGAAGTTCGCTTTGCCGATCCGTCAGATCCGGAAAGCTTCCGCAAATTGAGCGACGACAAAACCCGCGCCTTTTATGCCGAAACCCTTCCCAACCCTAAATTGCAGGTATTCCCGATCCGCGAAGTTGCCAATATCGGTGACGAACTTGGCATTCCGCTGATCGTTGATAACACTGCCGCGCCCGTGATCTGCAAACCGATCGAACATGGTGCAAGCATCGTGATGTATTCAACCACCAAGTTCATTGCCGGTCATGGAACCTCGGTTGGTGGTGTTGTCGTCGATTCCGGCAAGTTTGACTGGGAAAAACATGCGAAACGCTTCCCGCTTTTGAACGAACCCGATCCCAGCTATCACGGTGCGGTCTGGACACAGGCCGTCAAACCGATTGGCCCTGTGGCCTATGCGATCAAGCTGCGTTGCACCGTTCTACGTGACATCGGGGCTGCGGCATCGCCGTTCAACTCATTCCAGACCATTCAGGGCATGGAAACGTTGCCACTGCGCATGGAACGTCACTGCGAGAACGCCAACAAGGTTGCCGACCTCCTGGCATCCCACCCGAAAGTCACCAAAGTCATTCACCCCAGTAAACAGGATGGTGAAAGCCGCCGCCGTGCTGACACTTATCTTAAAGGTGGCTACGGATCTCTTATGGGCTTTGAGTTGGCTGGCGGCAAAGACGCAGGCGAGAAATTCATCAACGCGCTTGAGCTGTTTTATCATGTCGCCAATATCGGTGATACGCGTTCTCTTGCCATTCATCCGGCAACCACGACTCACAGCCAGCTTTCCGAGCAGGACCGCCTGTCTTCCGGTGTTACGGACGGATATGTGCGCCTGTCCATCGGGATCGAACATATCGACGATATATTGGCAGACCTGACGCAGGCCCTTGATAAAGCCTGATAATCACGTCACCTCATGTCGTCTTACAAAGCCGGTCGAACGAATGTTCGGCCGGTTTTTCATTGACCCGACCGTAAAACCGGCATAACAAATCGGCAAAACATGCACAACATGCAAAACAGGCAAACACTATGTCGAGCGTTATCACCCGTCAGGATGAAATCCTGAAACTTTTGCGCAATATGGGGACGGTTCATATTCATGATCTGGCCGCCCTGTTTCATGCCTCCCTTGATACCATCCGGCGCGATCTGCGCCAGATGGAGGATGAAGGCCATTTGCGCCGCATCCATGGCGGCGCAGTCCTGCCAAACAAGCCGACAGAAACATATGAAGAACGCGCTCGAGACCTTCAGCCGGAACGCACCGCGATTGCACAGAAAACGGCACGCGATCTGATTGCCGATGATGCTGTCGTCTTCTTTGACAGTGGCACCACCATTTGCGAAGTGGCCCGCCATCTCAAACCATCATTTCGGGGCACCGTGATTACGGTAAACCCGATGATCGCGGTCGAACTTTCAAGCCACCCCAATGCCGAAGTGATCATGCTGGGCGGCACAATGCTCAAGAACGACATGGTGGTATGTGGCCCGACAACGATTGACGAGATCCGCAAGTACAATGCTGATGTTGCGTTGCTAGGCACGTGCGCCCTTCATCCTGAGGCTGGCCTTTCAACCAGTCATCAGCAGGAACGGGCATCAAAGGCCGCGATGATTGCGCAATCAGCCGAAATCATCGCCATTGCCACCGCGGACAAACTTGAAACCAGCCTGCCGCACCGGGTCTGTGACATTGATGCCATTTCCCGTCTCGTGACAGGCCGCAAATTGTCGTCCGGCTATCTCGAAAACTATGCCAAACGCGGCATCAATATTGTTCAGGCCTAACCTGCCCCCTCGTTACGCCCCATCATGCGGAGCCGCCACAGATGCAAAATTACAACCAGGCCCATAATCGGGTACGCGCCATTTTCTTTTTACATGGCGCCGCCTTCTCAAGCTGGGTTCCGCATATCCCGCTGGTACAGGAACGCCTTGGCCTTGGTCATGATGAACTTGGCGGCATCTTGCTGGCTGCGGCAATTGGCGTTCTTGCCGTTATGCCGATTGCCGGACGGCTTTCTGACCGTATCGGAAGCGAACTGGTCGTGCGTTATTCCGGACTGGTTTACTTCATTGCCGTTGGCATCCCGGTTCTGATGCAATCCTATCTCAGCATTTCGATTGCCATGTTTGCCCTGGGCTTTTCCGGCGCATTTCTTGATATAGCCATGAATGCCAATGGTCTGAATGTTGAACGCGCCAAGGGTCGCAGCATCATGTCCGGTCTTCACGGTTTCTGGAGTCTGGGTGGTTTTGCGGGTGCCGGGATTGCGGCAGCCTGGTTTGCCCTGCCCTTTGACAACGCCCTGCACCTGCCTGTGATTCTGACCGTGTTTTTGATCGCTCATGTTTTCGCCCAAGCCAAACTTCTGCCGGACCATCAGACCTCACAAAACACAAAAGACAGAGGCGACAAACAAGCCACGGAAACCGCCAGCGTCAAAAAGGAACGCCCCATGTTCCTTATGCTTTTGCCATTCGGTGTCTGCGCCTTTATCGGTCAATTCGGCGAAGGTGTTATTACCGACTGGGCAACCGTCTTTATGAATTCCGAATTGTCGTCGGGAGCAACAATGGCTGCTGTCGGCTTTGCCATTTATTCCTGCGCAATGGCCGGCACCAGACTTTCCGGTGACGCACTGGTCATGAAGTTTGGACGGGCTCCGGTTTTGCTTACAAGTTCGGTTCTGGCATCGGTTGGCACTTTCATCATCGCCCTTTCCCCGCACTATATTGTCGCATGGATTGGTTGTGGTGTTGCCGGAATGGGGCTTGCTGTCATTTTGCCGTTGCTACTGTCCGCGGCATCTCAAGCTACCGGAAAAGGAGGCGGAGCAGTCGTATCAATCATTGCCGCAACCGGCTATTCCGCGATCATGGCGGGTCCGCCGATTATTGGTGCCATCGGACAGGTAGCAGGCCTTGTCACGGCCTTTGCTATTACCGCCAGTTTCCTTGCCCTGATTATCCCGGTTTATCTTCTGACCATGCGCGCACGCTTACAAATTGCCAGCAATGGTTGATTGCGCGTGAATTCTGTCCCATAAATTGGCCTGTCCACCCTGGCTTCGCCCAGATCCACAGAACAGAGAACAGATCATGGTCAACAAATTCGCCTATGGCACCTTTCCAAGCACCCGCCAGCGCCGCAACCGCATGACCGACTGGTCGCGCCGGATGGTCGCGGAAACCCGACTGACAGCCCATGATCTGATCCTGCCGGTATTCGTTATTGACGGAACCAATCAGCGCACCCCGATCCCGTCCATGCCCGGCGTTGAACGCCAGTCGGTCGATGTACTGGTTGAAACCGCAAAACATGCCGAGAAACTTGGCATCCCGGCACTGGCACTGTTCCCCTATATCGATGCAAGCCTTAAGACCAAGGATGCGCGAGAGGCCTATAACCCTGATAACGTTGTCTGTCGCGCCACCAAGGCGATCAAGGATGCCTGCCCCAACATCGGGGTGATTACCGACGTCGCACTTGATCCATTCAATTCCGATGGTCAGGACGGCATCGTCGTCGATGGTCAGATCCTTAATGATGAAACGACCGAAGCGCTTGTGCGTCAGGCACTGGTTCAGGCACAGGCAGGCTGCGATGTGGTCGCACCATCCGATATGATGGATGGCCGTATCAAGGCAATCCGCAAGGTTCTTGAAACCGAAAGCCTCAAGAACGTCCAGATCATGGCCTATTCAGCCAAGTATGCCTCATCCTTCTATGGCCCGTTCCGCGATGCAATCGGCTCGGCAAGCGCACTTGGCAAGGCCGACAAGAAAACCTATCAACTTGACCCGGCCAATAGTGACGAAGCCATGCGTGAAGTCGCCTATGATCTTGATGAAGGCGCAGATTCGGTCATCGTCAAACCGGGGCTGCCTTATCTGGATGTACTCTATCGCGTTCGTCAGGAATTCGGCGTGCCGGTCTTTGCCTATCAGGTATCAGGCGAATACGCGATGCTGCGCGCGGCAGGCCAGAATGGTTGGCTTGATTACATCGGCTGCGCGATTGAAACGCTGTCATGCTTCAAACGTGCGGGGGCGTCTGGCGTGTTGACCTATAGCGCCATTGAAGTTGCCGAGGCGCTGGAAGGTTAAGCGTCACTTCAACACACGCGATACAAAAAAGGGCCTCGATTGAGGCCCTTTTGCATGGAATGAAGTTCGAAGCCCTATGCGCAGCAGGCTGGTTTGGCAACGTCGTCTGATATGCCATGACCAATCGCACGCGCACAGAAGTGCGGACGCAGACCCGATCTGGCAAACACGCCTTCGATATCCTGCCCGTCAAGGAAACCGCCCTGATGCACAAGAAGGGTTTTGATGCCTGATGCCAGACCGCCGAGAACGTCGGTATGAACCGTATCGCCAACCATCAGAACACGCTGCCGGTCAACCCCCGGATGACGGCGCAGGACTTCTTCAAAAACGTGATGATACGGTTTGCCAACACATTTTGGCATTACGCCACAGGCATCAGCGGCAAGATGGGCAAAGTAACCGGACTCCACTGACAGGAAATCTCCCATCGGTGCGCAGATATCAGGATTCCCCACAAGGATCGGCCGCGGATTGGCAGCAAGACTGTCCTGCAACATATTCTGCTGCTCATCCGACCAATTTTCCGAATCAATCAACAGGAAACCGCCAACCCGGTCATACAAGTCGCGATCTGCGCCAAGTGGCTCCACCTGTCCCGGCAGGATATGGAACGGCCAATGGACCGGCGCCATCGCCCCCCAATGCGCAATCTCGGGATGTTCTGCCATAAGAGGCGCAACAAACTGCTGGCTACTGATCAGGTTACGATTGTCGAAATCAAAGCCACGTTTGCGGTGACGGGCAAGAATCGCTTCGGCCGAGCTTGACGCGTCATTGGTCACGACGGCAATTTTCTTACCCATATCCTGAAGGGTTGCGACGGTTTTCACAGCACCGGGGATAGCCGTCGGCCCACTATTGAGCACACCAAACGCATCAAACACGATCAGATCGAACTGATCTGCGACCGATAGCAGATTGTCGATGTAATCGGTTTTTTCGGGAACGGCATCGTCCTGCACCTGCGGCAAGCGTGGCGCATAGTGCAAGTAGGCGTCGATAGCCTGGGCAAAATTCAGCCGCGGCCGATTGATGCTCATTATAGGTTCTCCTGTCTGGGCATTTGGTAGCGCAAATTACGGCCTATTCATCCAGATTGCGACCCCAAATACATCTGAATTCATTTGCGCGACGCGATTTTCATAAAATCAACCAAAGGGCACCACGCAATTTCATTAGCCATGCACCACCAGCATAGCAATAAAAGTTTCGAAACCGTGACAATATGACGGAGATATAGCCAATTCATTGCAATTCAGTGACTTTCTGCGCTTTCCAAGCCGCTGCCATGCAAAAAACGCATTGGATTAACGCACCCGACAGGCATAGATTGCCTTCACGAAATGAATAGGACGTATCGACTGGTAAATGCGCCACCAGGCAGATGATCATTCGATACATTGGAAACAAACCGACACGTCAAACCAGACAACTATTCCGACACGGAATACAGCGGTGAGAACATGCCGGTTATCTGAACAGACGCCGAACAATCGGCCGGTTTGAAATAGGTGATGAAATGATCGTAACTAAAATCTTTGCTTTCCTTCGCGCTCTTCGCATTCAGTACCAGACCCAGGTAGCGCTGCGTAAACTTGATACGCGCGAACTGGCCGACATCGGTCTGAACCGCGACATGATCGACGATGTAGCACACCGTGTTGCTTTCGGTCGCTAAGCCACGACCGTAGCGTCCTAAGAAAACCCCCGGCAGTTTTGCCGGGGGTTTTCTTTATCTGTATTCTGGATCCAGGATATCGGCCCCCAATCTTTGGCCCCGGTGATCTAGTTCGCAAACAGGGATTTATATTCCTCGCGCAGAATGTTCTTTTGAACCTTGCCCATTGCATTGCGCGGCAACTCGTCAACAAAGAATACCCGTTTGGGAACCTTGAAGTTGGCAAGTTGCGATTTGAATCCCCCGATAATACCGTCTTCGGTCAATGTTCCATTGTTCTCAGGGACAATAACCGCAACAACCGCTTCACCAAAATCGGGATGCAAAACACCGATCACGGCACTTTCAACAACACCATCCATCTTGTCGATCAGCGTTTCGATTTCCTTCGGATAGACATTAAATCCACCTGAAATCACCAGATCCTTTGCACGTCCAACGATGTGGACATATCCCTTGGCATCAATCTTGGCGATATCACCGGTGATGAAGAACCCGTCTTTGCGAAATTCTTCTGCGGTTTTTTCCGGCATTTGCCAGTACCCGGCGAAAACGTTGGGGCCGCGAGCCTCCAGAACACCGACTTCATCAACACCAAGAACATTGCCGTCCGCGTCACAAACCCGAACATCGACATCGGGCAAGGCCGGACCAACTGTATGAACGATCCGTTCGCCATCCAGCGGGTTCGATGTCGCCATCCCCATCTCGGTCATGCCATAGCGTTCAAGCAATGCCTTGCCAGTCCGCTGCTCAAACGCAGTAAAGGTTTCCGGCAGAAGCGGTGCCGAACCAGAAATAAACAGCCGCATATTGGCAGTCGTTTCGGCGGTAAAATCATCCCCGGACAACAGGCGAACATAAAATGTCGGAACCCCCATCATCACCGTGCTCCGCGGCAGAAGCGCCATCACCTGATCACGATCGAATTTCGGCAGGAAAAACATCTTCGCCCCCGAAAGCATCACACAATGGCATGCGATGAATAGTCCGTGGGTATGGAAGATCGGCAAGGCATGTAAAAGGATGTCGTTGCCATCAAACCCCCACAACTTTTCAAGGGTTGCGGCATTGGACCACAGGTTCATCTGGGTCATCATCGCCCCTTTGGGCTTGCCGGTGGTGCCCGATGTATAAAGGATCGCCGCCAGGTCTTCATCCGCACAGGGCACCGGGACGAAGTCGCCCGATTGAGATTGTGCACCGCTTATCAGACTGCCTTCGCCATTCATCCCCAATGTCAGAACATGTTCCACGCCCTGATCATTGGCAATTGCTGCGACCTCATCCTTACGATGAGGCTGACAGACGAAGATAACGGGGGACGCGTTGTCCATGAAATAGGCAAGCTCGCCAGCCTGATAGGCCGTATTGAGCGGCAAATAGACCAGACCGGCACGAATGCAGCCAAGATAAAGAAAAAGGGCTTCGGGGGATTTATCAACCTGGACTGCGACACGGTCGCCTTTCTTCGCGCCAAGCCCGGTCAGCAAACCTGCAATTTGCGCCGATGCAACATCTGCCTGTCCATAGCTATAAGTCTTGCCCGTCGGTGTCTCGATCAGTACCGATGAAAGGTCCGCCGGAAACCGGTCACGGATGCGCATAAAAAGGCTGTTGGTCACTGTGCTGTTTCCCCGATCAAGTCTATTTCCCGACCGGCTCCCTGCCGGTCCTGATTTCGGGCAGCATAGTGCAACCAACCGTTATCGGTAAACAAGTACCTTTTTACCGATAACGTTAATTTTCTGAGCAACACTGTATCTGAAAACGGGCAAACAGGGGATCTCCCGTTTGCCCGTCACTGTAGCCATTTCTGCATCAGGCCACGTAAGGGAATTCACCATCCACAAACGGGAATGCCTCGCCCACAGTCACCTGCATTTCAGGGAAGAACCCGTTGAAATGGGTTGCAAGCGCATTGCTATAGGCACCGATATGCCCGAATTCGATCCAGTCCCCTTCGCGGATATCCGCCGGAAGCGATACGGCTGCCGGAAGAACATCCATATTGTCGCAGGTCGGACCATAGATGGTGAAATCAAGTGTTTCTTCCTGATTGAATTCACCATTGATTCGCAAGGGTCGCACAGGATAACGCAATTGCCCGGTCACTGTTTCCGACAGGCTGCCATAGACACCATCATTGATAAACAGGGTGTCTTCCTTACGCAGATGCACCTGCGTAATCAGGGAAACCCCGCTTGAAACAAGCGCCCTGCCCGGCTCACACATGAATGTGGTGTCGGGCATATCAAGCCAGCGGATGCAATCCTTGATCTCGTCCATGAATTCTTCAAGGCTGGCGCCGCGCTGGTTCATATATTGGCCGGGGAAACCGCCGCCGACATCGATATGCCGAACCTGAACACCCGAAAAATCGACGACCTGACGGATCAGCTCAACCGCGATCCGATAGCCATTCGGCGTTGTACATTGCGACCCGACATGGAAGCACAAACCCGCGTCATAGCCATATTCATCGACCTTCTTCAGAAGCTCGGCAGCGACCATCGGGCGCGCACCAAATTTCGCTGAGAGATTATAGGTCGCCCCGGCCGGTGGTGTTGCCAGACGAACATGGATCACAAGATTCTTGTCGCCTTCCGTTTCTTCACGGATTTTTTCAAGTTCCTCGACAGTATCAATCACATAGTGATCAATACCGAAAACCCGGTGGGCATTACGAATGGCATCGCGGCTTTTGACCGGATGCATGAAATAGGCCTTCATTCCCGGGAACTGGCGACGAACAAGCGCGATTTCTTCTGGCGAGGCAGTATCGAAATGACGCACGCCGCCTTCGTGCAAATAACGCATGACTTCAGGATGCGGATTACATTTCACCGCATAAAGGACGTCGCCCGGGAACATTTCGACAAAGCGCTGCGCTGTTTCTCGAAGGATATTCGGTCTTAGACAATAGACCGGATAGGAAGGTTTGAGTTCCTTAACAACATCGAACGTCGTATCGAAATGACGTGGCATAAATACTCCATCGTTTACGGAATGCAGGCGCCCAGACACGTACCGCCGCCGGGCTGGCCTTTTTGCTGTTTCAGGTTACCAGCCCTTTTGGGAACTGTCATGTCCGGAAAGACGAATTGATCTTGATATTGCTCTCTGCTGTCGATAATTTGGTAAACCAATACCAAATAACCTATATCGTGCGCCCCACGCAAAAACCGTGACTGCACGCCAACCCACAGGGAGCCTGAAATGCCTTTCGAACCGAACCTTGATCCGATGTCACTGGCAACTGAACTTTCCGGCCATCATCTGATCAACGGCAAGCTTGTTGCCCCGAAGAACGGCAAGACATTTGACGTTATCAATCCCGCCACAGGCAAGGTTATCGGACAGGCAGCCGACGGTGACTCTGATGATGTGGGCATTGCAGTTGCGGTTGCAAAGGCAGCACAAAAGGACTGGGCGGAACGCCCGGCACGCGAACGTGGAAAGCTGGTTGCGGAATGCGGCCGTGTCCTGATGGCACACACCGAAGAACTCGGTCGTCTTGTCGCACTGGAATCGGGTAAGGCACTGCGCACCGAAAGCCGTGTTGAGGCATCGGTTCTTGCCGACATGTTCGTCTTTTTTGGCGGTCTTGCATCAGAGCTCAAGGGCGAAACTGTTCCGTTTAATCCAAATATGATGACGCTGACCACCCGCGAAGCCGTTGGTGTCGTTGGTGCGATCATTCCCTGGAACGTACCGCTTCTTCTGATGGCGATCAAAGTTGCCCCGGCACTGGTTGCTGGCAACTCGGTCGTTGTAAAATCGGCTGAAGACACCCCTCTTACCGTGTTGCGCGTCTGTCAGATCATGCAGGAAATCCTGCCGGCCGGTGTTTTGAACATCCTTTCGGGTTTTGGCCCAACCTGTGGCGGCCCGCTTGTCGCGCACAAGGATGTCAAAAAGGTTTCCTTCACCGGCTCTGTCGAGACCGGTCGTACGGTTTACAAGGCCGCAGCCGAAAAGCTTATTCCGGTCACCCTCGAACTTGGCGGCAAGTCGCCCATGATCGTTATGGATGATGCCGACCTCGACAAGGCCGTGGCCGGCGCAATCGGTGGTATGCGCTTCACCCGTCAGGGCCAGAGCTGTACGGCCTCCTCGCGTATGCTTGTTCATGAAAAACTTCATGATGAGTTCGTTAAGCGGCTGATTGACAAGGTTAATGCACTCAAAATGGGCAACCCGCTTGATGAAGAGACCGACATCGGCACCATCATCAATCGCAAACAGTTCGACAAGGTATCGGGTTACATCGATATCGGCGAAAAAGAGGGTGCGACCAAACATCAACTGAGCGCCCTGCCCACCGATCCGGAGCTTTCCGACGGCCTCTTTGTGCGCCCCGTGATCTTCACCAATGTCGATCCGGATGCTCGCGTCGCACGTGAGGAGATCTTTGGTCCGGTGGCGTGTGTCTTCAAGTTCAAGACCTTTGAAGAGGCCCTTGAACTTGCCAATGACAGCGACTTTGGCCTTGCTGCCACGGTCTGGACGACGGATCTGAAAACGGCACTGGTTGCCACCAAGCGGCTTGAAGCCGGCTTTGTTCAGGTCAACCAGAACCTTGTTGTGCAGCCGAACCTGTCCTATGGCGGCATCAAGCTTTCGGGCCTTGGCAAGGAAGCGTCGCTTGAAAGCATGCTTGAACATTTCACCTACAAGAAAACGGTTATCCTCAACATGGAATAACGCCGGATTCCCCATGCCAGGCGTTGTACTTGGCCGGGTTGCAGTTCATGCAACCCGGTTTTTCTATTGCTGTACTTGACCTTGGCGCCCTAATCCGCAAAGCTGCCTTTCGAAACACATCCCTAACCCAGAAAGAACATGGCTATGTCTGCATATACTGACATCCTTTCATCGCATTCCCGTCCGACGCTTGGTGCCGGTGCGATGGCCATGATTATTGGGATTTCCGACCTGCGAATGTGATCCCTGTCATCTGCGGATGACAGGTCCGGTTAAATACCGTTTCTCACCCATTACATGATATTATTGCCACCACACCACAAAGATGGTGGCCGCAGGAGCATGGAAATTATGACTGTTTCCTATCACGACGTTGTACGCGCATCCGGTTTGCTTGAAGGCATCATTGCCAAGACACCGCTGGTAAAATCACTAACACTTTCATCGATTTGTCAGGCAGAAGTTTATCTTAAGCTTGAGAACCAGCAATATACCGCTTCCTTCAAGGAACGCGGTGCCTATGTCAAACTGGCAAGCCTGACACCCGAAGAGCGCGAAAAAGGCGTCATTGCCGTATCCGCCGGAAATCATGCACAGGGCGTTGCCTATAACGCCAAGCGTCTGGGCATCCCGGCAACCATCGTGATGCCGAAAAACACGCCCTTTACCAAGGTCCATCATACCCGTTCCCACGGCGCTGAAGTCGTTCTGACCGGCAATGTCTTTGCCGAAAGCCTTGAAGCCGCCGGTCGCATCCAGCAGGAACGCGGACTTACCTTTGTACATCCGTTTGACGACCCGCATATCATTGCCGGTCAGGGCACAGTCGGTCTCGAAATTCTGAATGAGAATGTTGATATCGATACCATCGTTGTCCCGATTGGCGGTGGCGGACTTGCATCAGGTATCGCAACCGCGGTCAAATCGCGCCGCCCAGACATCGAAATCATTGGCGTTGAAACCAAGCTTTATCCCTGCATGTATGAAGGCATTCGTGGTGACGAATATACCGGCGGTGGCGTTACAATTGCCGAGGGCATTGCCGTCAAACAACCCGGCGGCCTGACGCTTGAAATCTGCAAGGAAAAGCTCGACGAAGTGGTTCTGGTCGAGGAAAGCTCAATTGAACGATCCATTCAGATGCTGATCGAGATTGAAAAAAGCGTGGTCGAAGGTGCAGGTGCTGCGCCGCTTGCCGCCCTTCTCGATCATCCTGAAAAATTCAAGGGCAAGAAAGTATGCCTGATCGTCAGTGGCGGCAATATTGACACCCGCCTTCTGGCACAGGTCCTGATGCGTGGCATGGCCCGCCAGGGTCGCCTTGTACGTGTTCGCATCGAAATTCCCGATGTGCCGGGTGCTCTGGCAACCATCAGCACACTGATCGGTGAAGAAGAAGCCAATATCATCGAAGTTTATCACCAGCGTCATTTTTACGACGTTCCGGCAAAGCAGACCGATGTCGATATGGTGCTGGAAGTGCGTGATACCGGCCATGCCCAGCAAGTGATTGAACGCCTGATCAAGGCAGGGTTTGGCGGACGCTTGCTTGGCAATACGTCGCTCGACTGATCAAAATTCCCTGGATATCTGAAAATAAAAAAACGGGCCGCTGGAACAATCCACACGGCCCGTTTTTCATTAATAGTTATTCGCTTTTAAGGCCACGATAACGGCCGCCGTAATAAAGCAACGGCTCCCCCGTTTCGCCCATCACAAGATTATCGACATGGCCGACAATGATGCTGTGATCGCCACCATCATGAATGGCGTGGCGTTTACACGAAAACGCCGCCAGCGAGCCTCTCAGGCGTGGCATACCGTGACCATCATCTTCAAACCCGACCGTTTCCCAGCCATTCTGCCCCGGTGCGGAAAACAGTTCAGAGATCGCCTGTTGGTCCTGACGAAGAATATTGATGCAAAAACGCGTGCAAGAACCGGCGAACAAGGCATGTGTCGCCGCACGCTGATCTACGGAAAAAAGAACCAGTGCCGGATCAAGCGAAACAGACGCAAAACTGTTAATCGTGATGCCCGCTTTGGAACCATCTTCGGCCCGCGTGGTCACAACGGCAACGCCGGTTGTGAACTGACCAAGACAGTCGCGGAAATCGCGCGGAGAGAATGACATATTGAAGAATGCTCTTGCTGACTAAACCTATTGAAGTACGACCCCGTAAAAGGCTTGGGGAAAATGGCGATTAAACTTCGATCTGTCAAACCTAACTCACAGCAGATTTAAACGGGATATTAATAAGATTAAAAGCTAATAGTGTCATATAGATGCCAGATGGACTTTGTCTGCAACCATGATCGGGTTTGGGTCTTGGGAACATGTTGTGGACTGAACTGATAATCGTCCTGGGCTAGCGGGGAATAATAAGAATGTTTTTGATCATTGGGTATGTCGTGGTGATTGGCGCTGTTCTTGGCGGTTATTTGCCCCACGGCGACATTGGTGTCCTTATCCAACCCCTTGAAGTGCTTATCATTTTCGGTGCCGCGTTTGGTACATTCCTGATTGCCAACCCTATGAGCATCCTTAAAAAGTCGATTGCTTATACGATCCGGGCACTTAAGGGTCCCAAAAAGAAAGCGGCCTATGTCGAGCTTCTTGTTTGCCTTTATGCTGTTTTCCGACTGGCGAAATCGAAGGGTGACCTTGCACTTGAAAGCCATGTAGAGAATCCCGAAGGCTCCAGTCTTTTTGGCAATTTCCCCGAGTTGATGAAAGACCATCATGCCGTTGAATTCCTGTGTGACTATTTGCGTCTTCTGACCCTTGGCACCACCAATGCCTATGAACTTGAAGCGGTCATTGATCAGGAACTTGAAGCCCATCACGAAGAAGATCACATGGTCCCTGCCGCCATCCAGACAGTGGGCGACGCCCTTCCCGGTCTGGGCATTGTTGCAGCCGTGCTTGGTGTGATTGTCACCATGGGCTCGGTTACCGAACCGCCGGAAATTCTTGGTGGTTTGATTGCAGCTGCTCTCGTCGGTACGTTTCTTGGTATTCTCGCGTCCTATGGCTTTGTTGGTCCGACGTCGGAAATCATCAAGAAGACGCTGGATCAGGACGGAAAATATTTCAGCTGTATGAAAGCGGCCCTGATTGGTCACATGCAGGGCTATGCCCCGCAGGTTTCCGTTGAATTTGCCCGCAAAACGCTGCCGTCCACCGTTCGGCCGAGCTTCAAGGAGCTTGAAGATGCCTTGCAGGATGCGCCGTCAGCCTGATTTTCCTTTGCCTTGCAGAAACAGAACCAGTAACCCACGGAATTTGCATCGCACATGCCTGATATCGTAATCAAAAAGGTCAAAAAAGGCGGACATGGCGGCCATCATGGTGGCTCGTGGAAAGTTGCCTATGCTGACTTTGTCACGGCTATGATGGCGTTCTTCCTGTTGCTTTGGCTGCTTTCAAGCGCCACGGAAGAACAACTTCAGGGTGTTTCAATGTATTTCACCCCTGAAACGATTTCGCAAAATGATTCGGGCTCCGGCGGGGTTCTGGGTGGCACCAGTCTTGCCGAGGAAGGCGCTCAGCGCTCCGAATTCGGAATGCCGACAGTCAGCATGGAAATTCCGCCACAGCAATCCCCGGACGAGCGAGAAGCCATCCGGGTAGCACAGATGGAAGAACAGGAATTCAATGAAGCCAAGGAAGAACTTCTAAAGGCTATCGAAGAAAGTCCCGAGCTTCAGGGTCTTGAGAAAAACATCCGGATCGAAGAAACCCCCGAAGGTCTTCGTATCCAGATTCTTGATGAAGACGGCACATCCATGTTCCCGAGTGGCAGTGCTGAAATGGCTGATCACACGCGCTTGTTGCTTGATAAGGTAGCGGCCGTCATCGAAAAGATGCCTCAGGACGTCTCGATTGAGGGCCATACCGACGCAGTGCCATTTAATCGTACGGATGGTTACTCAAACTGGGAACTCTCAGCTGATCGTGCCTTGGCAACACGACGCACGCTTGAAGACCTCGGACTTGACACCGGTCGCTTTGCAAAGGTTGCGGGCCTTTCTGACACGGATCCGCTGGTACCTGAAGACCCCAAAAATGAAACCAACCGCCGTATCAGCATCACCTTGCTCCGAGGCACAGGCGAACGATCAGAACTTGAGAACGGAACGCAAAACGGAAATGGTTCTGTATTACCATCTTCCAATGGCGCGCCCACTGCCCAGCCGTCAGAACCTGCGGCACCGGGTACGACACCGCGTCGTCCAACCTTCTCTGTTCCATCACAGCCCTGATCTGGCAATTCCGGTTTTGCAAATTTGACAGCTCTTTTGGTGGGATGACCTTTAAACTGTCATAAATAACGCTTAATCTCTTAAGATAGATGATCAGATGTGGTCGGGATTGAGAAACACCAGATGACAGTTAATCAGCGCCGCCTTACGCAGCACTATTTCATGACTGCCCCGATGCCGTGCCCCTACCTGCCCGGCCGCTTTGAGCGCAAACTGGTTACAGAGCTGCGCGGACCAGAAGCGAATAATATCCATGATTTACTGTCACGGGCAGGCTTTCGTCGCAGCCATTCAATAGCCTATCTTCCGGCATGCAGCGACTGCAATGCCTGCATTCCTGTTCGTGTCCGATGCGCCGAATTTGAAAGCAGCCGTTCTTTCCGTCGTATCCAGAACAAAAACAGTGATCTGACCCGAACCGTATTACCCGCAGTCGCGACCCAGGAACAATATCAACTGTTCAGTACCTATCAGGATGCACGTCACGGAAATGGTGACATGGCGCGCATGGATGCCCGTGACTATCGGGCGATGATCGAAGACAGCACGATTGAAACGTCTGTCTATGAGTATCGTCGTCCGGATAACAGTCTGATTGCTGTTGCACTGATCGATAATCTGGCTGACGGACTTTCGGCTGTTTACAGCTTTTTTGATCCGTCCGAACATAAGCGTGGACTGGGCACCTACATCGTCCTCGACCTCATAGAAGAAGCCCAACTTCTTGATTTACCTCATATCTATCTTGGGTACTGGATCGGTGAATGCCGCAAGATGTCCTACAAGATGCGGTTCCAGCCACTTGAAGGTTTCCGAAATGGCCAGTGGGTGCCAATGGAGGAAACCGGGCCCAGTAGTGGTTCCTGACAATCTGAGCAAACCGCCCCATTAGATTAGACTAAAGTCCAAGAGAACAACTCGATCCCCGGTTGCCTGCACCCGAAGACGCATATAAGCTGCGGTACAAAGCCGGTGAACCGGCTTTGATACATATAAATCATGAGCTTGCATCTTTGGGAGGCTGTAACTAATGAAACGTCGCCAATTTCTTTCTGGCGCTGCTGTAGCAGGTGCGACTGCTGCTGCATCGACTTTTGCCAAACCGGCACTCGCGCAGGACGTCCGTGAATGGCGTATGGTCACGACCTGGCCGAAAAACTTCCCGGGTCTTGGTACTGGCGCAAACCTTCTTGCTGAATACATCACCAAAGCATCTGACGGTCGCCTGAAAGTCACCGTATTTGGTGCTGGTGAAATCGTTCCGGCATTCGAAGCAATTGATGCTGTCGGCAACGGCACCGTCGAAATGGGCCACGGCGCGCCTTACTACTGGAAGGGCAAAGTTGATGCCACCCAGTATATTGCGGCAATGCCGTTTGGCCTGAACGCCCAGGAACAGAATGCGTGGTTCCAGTGGGGTGGCGGTCAGGAACTTGCTGACAAGGTCTATGCTGAACTGAATTGTAAGTTCTTCCCGTCGGGCAACACTGGCACCCAGATGGGCGGCTGGTTCAACAAGGAAATGAACACCATTGCAGACTATCAGGGCCTGAAAATGCGTATTCCTGGCCTTGGTGGCGAAGTTGTCAAAGCAGCTGGCGCAAACGTTGTGAACCTTCCGGGCGGTGAAATTCCGCCGGCACTTCAGTCGGGCGCAATTGACGCGACCGAATGGGTTGGTCCGTACAACGATCTGGCGTTCGGTCTCTATAAATCGGCGAAGTACTACTACTATCCGGGCTGGCACGAACCGGCGACCGTTCTCGACAACTTCATCAACCTGGATGCATGGAATGCGCTTCCGGATGATCTGAAAGCCATCGTCGAGCAGGCCAACCGTGCAGTTAACCAGATGGTTCTGTCCGAGTTTACTGCACGTAACGTTCAGGCACTCGACACCCTGCGCAACAAGCACGGTGTAGACGTTCGTCCGTTCTCTGACGACATTCTGACCAACCTTGGCAAACTGTCGGGCGAAGTTCTGCGTGATCTGGTTGCATCCAACCCGCTGTCGAAAGAAGTATTCGAAAGCCTCGTAGCATTCCGCACCCAGTCGATCGCATGGTCGAAATTCTCGGAAGCAGCATTTGCACAGGCACGTGTACTTCCGTTCAAATACTAAGTTCTCCGCCTGTCGGAAAACGACAAGGGGCTGGCTTTTGCCAGCCCCTTTTTTGTTTTGTGTCATCCTGAAATATGTCACCTCCTATAGGGACAATGTATTCCGGGACGTAACAACAGAATCAAAAAAGGCCCCTGATCGGGGCCTTTTTCTTTGGTGATCTTTGATCTTCGCGTTCTTAGAACAGAATGCCCGGTAGCCAGGTCGCCAGCCACGGGAATGCAGCGACAAGGCAAAGACCAAGCATCTGGATCATAACGAACGGAATGATACCGCGATAAATATCAAACGTCTTGATCGCTGCCGGTGCGACGCCACGCAAATAGAACAGCGCAAAGCCGAATGGTGGTGTCAGGAAGCTGGTCTGAAGGTTGATGGCAATCATCACACCCAGCCAAACCGGATCAATGTCCATCTTGAGCAGGATCGGACCAACAATCGGAATCACGACGAACACGATCTCGATGAAGTCCAGGAAGAAGCCCATGAAGAACATCAACAGCATCACAACCAGCATCGCACTGAAGACACCACCCGGAAGGTTGTGCAGCAGTTCTTCGACAAGGTGATCGCCACCAAGACCACGGAACACCAGCGAGAACACCGACGCACCCAGCAGGATGACGAATACCATAGCACTAACCTGAACGGTCTGGCGCACGACATGGCGCAGAACGGCCATATCAAGGCGCTTGTAGAACGCAGCCAGTACGATTGCACCGATCGAGCCAAAAGCAGCTGATTCCGTCGGGGTCGCAATACCGGTCAGGATTGAGCCAAGAACGGCAACAATCAGAAGCCCCGGAGGCAGCAATGCGCGCAGCACTTCACCCCAAAGACCTTCCGGACGCTTTCCTTCAACCAGTGCCGGTGCCGACTTCGGATCAATCAGGGACTTGATGATGATCCAGCCGATATAAAGTGCCACCAGCAAAAGCCCCGGAATGAATGCACCTGCAAAAAGGTCCATCACAGAAATCGGTTCCGGTGCCCAGTTGCCGATTGCGCGCTGCGCTTCGGCATAGGCGCCCTGAAGAATATCGCCCAGCAGAACAAGAACGATCGACGGCGGAATAATCTGACCAAGCGTACCGGACGCGCAGATAATACCGGTCGAAAGTTTCGGATCATATCCGGCTTTCTGCATCGCAGGGAGACTGAGCAAACCCATGGTCACGACGGTCGCACCGACGATGCCGGTTGAGGCAGCAAGCAACATACCGACGATGACAACCGAAATCCCCAGACCACCACGCATGGTGCCAAACAGCATCCCCATGGTCGTCAGAAGCTTTTCGGCAATCCTTGCGCGTTCAAGCATGACGCCCATGAACACGAACAGCGGGATCGCAACATACAGCTCGTTGGTCATCACACCGAAATAGCGTGACGGCAGTGAGCCCAGAAGCGGCATATCAAAGGTGCCCATCGAATGACCGATAAGCGCAAAAGCAAGACCGGTACCCGCAAGCGAGAAGGCAACCGGAAAACCGAGAAGAAGCACGCCGCAAGCTACGGCGAACATCACCAGACTAAGAACTTCACCAGCCATCAGACGCCCTCGTGCTCTTCTTCTTTGATTTCAAATTCTTTGTGACCGGCAAGCACCAGAACGCTGCGCGCAGCAAGCGAAAGCCCCTGAAGGAGCATCAATACACAAAAGATCAGAATCACTGATTTATAAAGGAACAGGCCCGGAAGACCGCCCGTCTCGTGCGACCCTTCAAGACGATGCCAGCTGGTCGCTACATACGGATAGCTATAGATCAAGATCATGATCAGCACCGGCATCATCAGGAACAGCGACCCGAACAGATCGACCCATGCCTTGTACCGCGCAGATGCCGGACGATAGAAAACGTCGACACGAACATGACCACCGTGCAAAAGCGTGTAACCTGCCCCTACCATGAACATAATGCCGTAAAGCCACATGTAGCTTTCCTGCATTGATACCCAGCCAACCGCAAAGCCGTAACGCAATGTGGCAACTAAAAATGTGATCACAACCATCGGGATCACCAGCCAGGCCACCCCGCGACCGATCCAGTCATTCAGACTGTCAATCGCGTGGACGAAATTTCCAAGAAATCTCACTTTTCACTCCCAAGCCCTTATGAGTCTCACAGGAAAATTGCGGGCTTCCTGCTAATCAGGTTGCGAAGTTACATTTTAAACATCGAAAACGCTATAAATTTTGGTACGTAATTCTTCCATATCTGCGGGAACCCGCAGCATATGACATTGTCTGCATCTAAATTGGTCCATTAAAGCCAAAAGCCGGATGATAATGAACCATCCGGCTTTCGAGTTTAATGTATGCCTTGTCGAAATTATTCGAATTTGTTCGACCGCGGGAAGCCGTTTGGCGGCATACGCCCGGCACCTGCACGCTTGCCGGTCCATTCGGCAAGCTCGGTCACGGTGCGGACACGACCTTCGCTGCCGCCCATGGTCCAGCTCAAACCTTCTTCGAGATTGAACAAGATCAGGTCCGAAAGACCGCCCTGCCGGTATTTCTGCAAGATCACGCCACGACCGCGCGTCATTTCCGGCACTTCATCAACCGGATAGATCAGCAGTTTGCGGTTGTCACCAAGAACAGCAACATGGTTCTTTTCGACCGGAACAAATATCTTGGCAACTTCACCGGCACCAAGGTTGAGAACCTGCTTGCCGTTTTTAGTCTGGGCAACGACGTCTTTTTCTGCAACCTGGAAACCACGGCCACCGGAACTTGCGACCAGAAGATTGCGGCCATCCTTGTGCACGACCATCGACACAATGTCATGTTCCTGTGGCAGATCAATCGACAGACGGATCGGCTCCCCATGACCGCGACCGCCCGGAAGCTTGTCACATGACATGGTATAGCAGCGTCCTGCTGTTGAAAGGATCAAAAGCTTGTCGGTCGTAAAGCCCTTGATCGCAAAGCGATGTTCGTCGCCATCCTTGAACTTAAGGTCGCTGATGTCGGCAACGTGACCTTTCAACGCACGGATCCAGCCCATTTTTGAGCAAATCACCGTAATCGGTTCACGTTCAATCAGTGCTTCGAGCGGCACTTCGATTTCTTCAGGTGCATCGCCAATTTCGGTACGGCGTTTGCCAATCGCGGTTTTCTTGCCGAAATTCTCGCGCATGATTTCGATTTCGTCGCGGATTTTCTCCCAACGCAGGGTTTCACTGGCAAGAAGCGCTTCGAGACCTTCTTTTTCCTCGGTCAGTTTGGCGTGCTCGTTCTTGATTTCCATCTCTTCGAGCTTGCGCAATGACCGCAAACGCATATTCAGGATCGCATCGGCCTGAACTTCTGTCAGATCGAACGCCTTCATCAATGCATTTTTCGGTTCATCCTCAAAACGGATGATCCGGATCACTTCGTCAAGGTTGAGATAGGCAACAAGATAGCCTTCCAACACTTCAAGACGATGATTGATCTTTGCCAGACGATGATTGGAACGACGGATCAGAACTTCCTGACGATGTGCAAGGAAGGCACGCAACACTTCGCGCAAATTCATAACGCGCGGCGTGTTGTCCCCGTCCAGAACGTTCATGTTCAAACCGAACCGAATTTCCAGTTCGGTGTTTTTGAACAGCATTTCCATCAGATGTTCCGGCTCAACTGCACGGGTACGCGGCTCGAGAACCAGACGAATGATATCGGTTGACTCATCACGTACATCATTGAGCAGCGGCAGTTTCTTTGCCACCATCAGATCGGCGATGCGTTCAACCAGCTTGGCTTTTTGAACCTGATAGGGAATCTCTGTAATCACGACCTGATACAGGCCATGGCTGAGTTTCTCGACTTCCCACTTGGCCCGCAGGCGGAATGATCCACGTCCGGTCGCATAGGCCTCAAGAATATTTTCATGCGGTTCGACAAGAACACCACCAGTCGGGAAATCCGGACCCGGTACGCAACGTACCAGTTCCGCGATTGACGTTTCCGGCTTGTCGATCAGTTTGATCAGACCGGCACAGAGTTCGCCGACATTATGGGGTGGAATATTGGTCGCCATACCAACCGCGATACCAGCCGCACCGTTTGCCAGAAGGTTCGGGAAAGCCGCCGGCATCACAACCGGTTCCTGTTCCTCACCATCATAGGTCGGGCGGAAATCAACGGCATCTTCGTCGAGACCGTCCATCAGGGCAGCGGCAACTGCGGTCATGCGGGCTTCGGTGTAACGCATTGCAGCGGCGTTATCGCCGTCAATATTGCCAAAGTTGCCCTGACCATCGACCAGCGGATAACGTACCGCAAAGTCCTGTGCCAGACGCACCAGCGCGTCATAGACCGACTGATCACCATGCGGGTGATATTTACCAATCACGTCACCAACCACACGCGCACATTTCTTGAACCCTTGTTCCGGGTTCAGTTTGAGCTGCCGCATAGCATAAAGAAGACGACGATGAACTGGCTTGAGGCCATCACGCACATCAGGCAGAGAACGCGACATGATTGTCGACATCGCATAGGCGAGATAACGCTCGCTAAGCGCATCGGCAAGGCGGGTTTCCCTGATTTGGCCGGCATTGGCCGGATCGGAAGTCTTGGTGCTCATGAACGATTTTTCTTGTTGCTTGGCAGAATGGACAGGCGCAAGTGCGTTCGACCCCCGAACACCTTACGTTATCTGCAACATACTACGCGGGGCATGGTTGCGGTCAACATATGCAAACCAAATTGATCAATTTATTTTTCGTCAGCAGTTTTGATACGCCAAACGTGACTGACAAGACGATCCCGTGCCGCGACAGGTTTGATGCCCTTGGCTTCGAAAATATCGCGATGAATAAAAAATCCGGTCAGTTTCAGGCCATCACGCATCTGGTCTGAAAGCTCGTCATTGCGCCGCGACGAAGATGCGCGCCCGATGGCAAGAAAGGCCGGCAAAGACAAAAGCCGGTCGCGATAGGCATTCCCCGCTGCTTCGCTGACCGCCCGCCCGCTTTTTGGGGAAACAAAGGCCAGATCATCGGTTACATCGGTTGCCGCACATCGCCCAAGATCAAGACCATAGCCGAGTTCTTCAAGCAGCCCGACTTCCCAGCGAATATAGGACGGCAACCATTGTTCGGATTTCAGCGCCGTCAGAAGGGCTGCGGTGCCATGGTACAGGTCCGGATGGGCTTCACGTTCGGGCAGGGTCGCATCAAGCATCGCACAGGCCGAACTCATCGCCATAAGCGGCCCTGGCTGCAACAGAAGGTCTGCCGCATGTGCACCGGTCAATTCACAGCGAAACTGACCAAGATGTTCAGAAAGGCGTGCAGACCACCCTACCCGTACTTCGTTTCCGGGTTCGAGCGTACCGCGCATGGATTTGCTCATTGCACCACGAACCATTCCGGCATGGCGCCCGTAATCACGGGTCAGAACCGATAGTCTGACCGAACTTTCGCCCAGTTTGCGTGTCGAAAGAACAATACCGTCATCACGCCAGTCCATCCGGGCCTCTTAGAAATAGCCGCTGGGTACAATCAGACGGGTGACAAGGAAAAACATCCCGATCAGGCAGGAGACAAGTGCAATCAGGGCTGCTCCAAATACCGCCTTGCGCAACCATGAACGGTTTTCGACTTCTTCAATCGCCTGATCGATAGGATCGCCAGAATTCCGGGTCATCAGTTTGGTCCTCCGCCCGTCACCTTCCAGAAAAGCCCCAGCATAAAGACAGCAAGGGCAACCAGAAGCGCGATCAGATTAAGCGGGCGATGCAGAAAGGATTTTTCACGTTGCACAGCGCTGTGATCAGTGCGGTTTCGGAACGGACGCCGGGCGACACGCGCAACAATCATTGCGGCGGCTGCGCCAACAACAATCATTACAACACCCCAGAATGATCCGATTTCCATTATCTACCCGGCAATTGATGGTCTGTCTGTGCAACGTGAAGAATTATGCGTTGGGATCGAGGCCCCACATGGCAAAGCGATTGGGATCATCACCCCAGTTCTCGCGCACCTTGACGAACAGGAACAGATGAACCCGACGCTCGAAAATGGCTTCAAGTTCCTTGCGCGCTTCGCTGCCCAGTGACTTGATACGCTTGCCGCCTTTACCAAGAATGATGGCCTTCTGGCCTTCACGTTCGACAAAGATGGTCTGTTCAAGCTTGACCGATCCGTCCTTGCGTTCTTCCCAAAGTTCGGTTTCGACTGTTGCCGAATAGGGCAGTTCCTGCTGAAGCTGATAATAAAGCTTCTCGCGGGTGATCTCGGCTGCGAGCAGACGAAGCGGCATGTCCGACACATCGTCTTCGGGGAACATCCACGGGCCGTCGGGCATTTTAGCCGCAAGGAAATTCACCAGATCCTGCGTACCCGCCCCTTTTTTCGCCGAAATCATGAAGACATCGGTAAAGACTTCATGCGCAAACAGGTCCTGTGACAGACGCAGGAGTTTTTCCTTGTCCGAGACTTTGTCGACCTTGTTCAGCGCCAGGATGGCCTTGCGGTTCTGATCTTTGAGCTGGTTGATGATGGCAAGGTCTTCGTCGGTGATGCCATTTCCGGCATCAATGACAAGAACCACCAGATCCGCATCATCCGCACCATTCCATGCTGCCTTGACCATTGCACGATCAAGACGGCGCTTCGGGGCAAAGATACCCGGCGTGTCAATGAAAACAATCTGCGCATCTTCGGTCATGACGATACCACGCACACGGGTACGGGTTGTCTGGACCTTTGGCGAGACGATCGACACTTTCGTGCCGACCAGCTGATTCAGGAGCGTCGATTTGCCAGCATTAGGCGCACCAACAAGTGCGACGAAGCCGCAACGCTGCTGATAAGGTAATCTGTCTTCGGCCACCGGTGTGGGAACCTCATTCATCGTTTAGTTTGTCCAACATCATGCGGGCGGCAAGTTGTTCCGCCTCGCGTTTAGATTTTCCTTCGGCACTAACACTTTCACCATCACTGGTGGTCAGTTCGATGGTAAATATCGGTGCATGGGCCGGACCTTCTCGGCCGACCATGTCATATTTCGGCAGTGGCTTGCCCCGCCCTTGCAGCCATTCCTGCAATTGCGTCTTCGCATCCTGCGGCGGCTTGTTTGCTTCATCAAGAAGCGGCGTCCAGAGCTTTTCGATAAAGCGACGCGCCGGTTCAAGACCACCATCCAGATAGAGTGCGGCAATCACGGCTTCCATGCAATCAGATAAAATGGCCGGATTGGTGTCAGCCCCGGCCGCACGTTCACCCTTGGCCATCTGGATGTGATCCCCCAGTTTGATCTGGATGGCAACACGCGCCAGCGTTTCGCGACGCACCAGTGCGACAAAGCGTTTTGCCATCGCACCTTCGCGTTCGCGCCCAAAACGGGTATAGAGCATTTCGGCCACGACAAGCCCCAACACACGATCGCCCAAAAACTCAAGACGTTCGTTGCCACCGCTTATTGCATCCTTACCCTTCGCTGCACTTCGATGGGTCAGGGCCACACGAAGCAGGTCAGGATTGGAAAAACCGTGATCGATCTCGGCGATCACCGGCATGCCGTCGCTCATTAATGAACTCCCTGGAACAGGCGATCAAACCGGATGCTGCCAAGGTCATAGACCGGCTGCGAGCTGTCCTTGGAATAGAACAGGAATTCAGCACGACCGACCAGATTTTCAATCGGCACAAAGCGGAACCGCGACGGGAATGCACGGCTGTCTGCCGAATTATCGCGATTATCCCCCATCATGAAGTAATGGCCTTCCGGTACGGTAAAGGCTTCGGTGTTGTCGCTCGGCCCCTGATCGCCAAACAGCTCAAGGATACGGTGAACCTTGCCGTTCGGAAGTGTTTCGAGATATTGCGGAACCGCTGCAGACCGACCAGTACCATCGGTCAGGATGTAATCCTCGATCCGTTCACGTTCGACCAGCTTGTTATTGATGTACAAACGACCGTTGGTGACCTGGACAGTGTCACCCGGCAGGCCGATCACACGTTTGATATAATCCTGTGAGGTATCTGACGGAAGTTTGAAGACAACCACATCGCCACGCTCGGGTTCGGTCTCAAAAATGCGTCCCGGAATGACCGGCAGGCTGAAAGGCATGCTGTGTTTCGAATATCCATAGGAAAATTTTGAAACAAACAGATAGTCACCAACCAGCAAGGTCGGAATCATCGAGCCAGACGGAATATTGAACGGTTCGAAGGCAAAAGTCCGAACCAAAAGTGCAATGACAATGGCCCAGAAAACGGTCTTCAAGGTGTCCAAAAGGCCACCCGTTTTCTTTTTCTGCACAAGTTTTTCCATTCCGTATTTAACCAATCAATTTATCTGTCAATCAGCCGAAATTACCACGACAGCATTCGCCAGCGGGTATTCGTCCGTCAAGGTCACATACACCGAAGCAATCTTTCCTTCGGGTGTTAATTCTTCAAGTCGTGCCAAAGCACCTTCGGTCAATACCATGTCGGGCTTGCCACTGGGTTGATGTACCACACCCATTGTGTTGTGATAAACACCCCTGCGAAATCCGGTTCCCAGCGCCTTGGAACAGGCTTCCTTTGCCGCAAAAGCCATGGCAAGCGACGATGCTGTTCTATGCGGTTTGCGGGTGGCACGTGCAATCTCGACATCGGTAAAGACACGCTTCATGAAACGCTCGCCATGACGTTCAAGTGCAGTCTCTATCCGACGGATATCACATAAATCCGTGCCAATCCCAATGATCATTTATCATCGTCCGTTTGATCACGCGCCTCGTCCATCAAGCGGCGCATCTCGTTGATTGCGGCTTCCAGCCCGACAAAGACGGCTTCGCCAATCAGGAAGTGACCAATATTAAGCTCCGCCACTTCCGGCATTGCCGCAATCGGCTGAACCGTCTCGAAATTCAAACCATGACCGGCGTGAATTTCAAGCCCGATCCCCGCTCCGTATTTGACGGCTGCGCGAATACGTTCAAGTTCACGTGCGCGGTCATCGCTGTTTTCAGCATCGCAATAGGAACCGGTATGAATTTCAACAACAGGTGCGCCGAGACTTTTGGCTGCATCAAGCTGTTCTTTAGACGCCTCAATGAACAGCGACACACGAATACCCGCATCGCCAAGTTCAGAAACAAAACGTTTCAGATGATTATGGCCACCCAGAACATCAAGCCCACCCTCGGTCGTGCGTTCTTCACGCTTTTCGGGAACAAGGCAGACTGCATGTGGCTTTGTTGCAAGCGCGATTGCCAGCATCTCGTCGGTGGCTGCCATTTCGAAGTTAAGTGGCAGATCAATCTCCTGGCGCAGTCTTTTCATATCTGCATCAAGGATATGGCGACGATCTTCGCGCAGATGCGCGGTAATTCCGTCTGCGCCCGCGGCCTTTGCAAGTGCTGCGGCACGCACCGGGTCCGGGCTGTTGCCACCACGGGCATTCCGGATGGTCGCAACATGATCAATATTAACGCCGAGCCGAAGTTTCGAACTCATAGTGTTTCATCCTGCTTTTTGGTGGCACTTTTCGCAGCACTGCCGATCTTGTCCTTGGCAGTTTCAAGCATGGGCCCAAGCCCATGGCGTTCCGTTTTCTTCATTCTGCGCAAAATCCGGTTGTGACGGTAAATGATGACCGCACGGCGTACCGGAAAATAAAATAGCGCCCAGACAATGATTGACGTCGGAACACATCCGACCAGCATCGGCCAGATGATATCAACGATGCTGATCCAGAGATGACCAAGCGTCTCGTGGTCTGCAGGGTCCCAGCGACCAAAAATAAGTCCGCCACCGACATAGCTGACCCCCAGAACGACGAAGTCCCAAAGAACGGCCATGTCGAAATGTACGGCATTCGAGGTTTCATTCGCACCAAGAATCCAGTTCCCGCAGGTATAGAGCCAAAGCCAGATAAACGGGAATGTCCATGGATTGCCAACAATCGTGCCCAGCAAGGACGCAACAACGTTACTGCGTGTGATCAGGCTTATCAGTGCGGAGATAACGAAGTGGAATCCGATAAACGGCGTAAATGATACCGCTGCCCCGATCGCAAATCCTGACGCAATGCTATATGGCGTGCCGGGAAGCCGCGCGACACGATGAGCAAAATACTGAGACGAACGTCGCCATCCGCCACGCGGCCAGACGACGTTCCGTATTTTTTGTAATGATGATGGTTTTACGCGGCGCCGAAACATGCGGGTCAGTTCTGGAACAAATCAGGTAACGCAATAAAAAGTCGAGGCATATGCGTAAGTGCTGACCGCACACTTGGCAAGGTTTTTACGCGATTATCCCCCAAAAGATGAATGCGTTCACAGCTTGCCATTACCCGCGCGCGCGCTCGACAGCATTTACCACCGGCGTTGCCCTCAGGGCCGCGATGATATTGGTCAGATGTTTGACATCGACCACATCGATATCAATCAGCATTTCAAAGAAATCTGTCGTGCGGTTGGTGAACCGCAAATTGGTGATATTGCCATGGTTTTTGGCAATCACACTTGTGATCGAACTGAGCGCCCCCTGCTCATGGCCGACAGTCAGGCCAAGACGACCGATGAAATGTTCAGGCTCGCCGTCATTGTCCCATCCAACATCAAGCCAGCGTTCGGGCTGCTCGGTAAAGGTTTCAAGCGTATCACAATCAATCGTATGGATCGTCACGCCCTTGCCGGTTGTAACAATCCCGACAATGCGATCGCCGGGCAACGGATGGCAACAGCCGGCATAGTGCACCGCCATGCCCGGAATAAGCCCTTTGATCGGGATCGCATGGTCATGTTTGCGCGCCCGAACCTTTTCAAGCGGAACGACTTTGCGCGCCGTTTCCTTGTCTTTTGTCCCCGGGAAGACAGCATGAACAACTTCGCGACCGGTATGGTGACCAGCCCCGACCAGGGTCAAAAGTGCATCGACGGATGGCTGTTTGAAGATTTTCAAAACACCGTCAATTGCCTTGTCGGAATAGTCATATCCTTCCTGACGGAAGGCCTTTTGCAAGATCGCCTTGCCAAGGTCCTTGTACTGGTCTTCCTGCTGCTGACGGATGAAACGGCGAATTCGCGCACGTGCCTTACCCGTAACAACGAACCGCTCCCATGTCGGATTCGGCGTCTGCGCCTTCGAGGTAACGATTTCGACCTGATCACCGTTATTCAGGACCGTGCGCAACGGAACCATCGCACCATTGACCTTCGCCCCCACACAGGTATCGCCAATATGGGTATGGATCATATAGGCGAAGTCAACGGGCGTCGCACGCGCAGGAAGCGCAATCACATCGCCCTTCGGGCTAAAGCAGAAGACCTGATCCTGGAACATCGCAAGCTTGGTATGTTCAAGGAACTCCTCAGGCTCCGACGCATGTTCAAGAATATCAAGAAGATCGCGCAGCCAGCGATATTGAACGCCCTCTTTTTGCTGCCCGGTCGGGGTATCCTGTTTGTAGGCCCAGTGTGCTGCAACACCGTTTTCGTTCACTTCATGCATGTGGCGCGTACGGATCTGAACTTCGATCCTGTGATTTTCCGGCCCAAGCACAGTCGTATGAATGGAACGGTATCCGTTGGGCTTTGGCGTTGAGATGTAATCCTTGAACCGGCCCGGAACGACTTTGTAATTGGCATGCATATAGCCAAGTACTTCATAGCACTGCGGCATATCATCGACCAGCACCCGGAATGCCATGATGTCCGACAGCTCACCAAAGGTGATATTCTTGCGCTGCATCTTCTGCCAGATCGAGTATGGGCGTTTTTCACGGCCATAGATATCGACCTTCAGCCCCTGACGGGAAATGACGTCCTTGAGTTCGGAAACGATACGGCTGACGACATTGTCGTCTTTCTCGCGCAGGAATTCCAAACGCGCCAGAATCGAGTCACGGGCTTCAGGATTGATATGCTGGAAGGCAAGGTCTTCAAGCTCTTCCTTGATGTCATGCATACCGATGCGTTCGGCAAGCGGCGCATAAATCTCAAGCGTTTCAGCCGCGATCCGAACGCGTTTTTCCGGCTTGGTGATATAATGCAGGGTCCGCATGTTGTGCAGACGGTCTGCCAGCTTGACCAGCAACACCCGAATGTCTTCGGACATCGCAAGCAGCAGCTTGCGGAAATTCTCGGCCTGTTTGGAATCTGCGGATTTCAGTTCGATCTGCGTCAGCTTGGTCACACCATCGACCAGCTTCATGATATTGGTCCCGAAAAGCTTCGTGATCTCTTCGGGGGTGGCATCGGTATCTTCGATGGTGTCGTGCAGAAGTGCCGTGATAATCGTATCGCAGTCGAGCTTGTAATTGGTCAGAATGCCCGCAACTTCGATCGGATGGGAAAAATACGGGTCACCCGACGCGCGTTTCTGTGAACCATGTTTCTGGGTGGCATAAACATATGCCCGGTTCAGCGTGGTTTCGCACGCTTCCGGATCATAGGCCTTAACCCGTTCAACAAGTTCATACTGGCGCATCATTCAGGGGCATCTCCGCATAGTCCATCAAGGGGCTCGGAACCGAACCCCTTCATAAGATAGTACGATTTAGACAAAAAAAAGCCACGGAAGATGAATACCGTGGCTTTTCTTTTAGAACGGGCTCAGATCAATATCAATCTGACCTTATTCTTCTTCAGACGGCATAACCACGCCGACAGATGCTTCTTCAACTGCTTCTGCGACCAGTTTCGGACCGAAATCGTCTTCGGCTTCTTCCGGCTCGTCGCTTTCAACATGCCGCTGCAGACCCTGCACCATGCCATTGCGCAGTTCGTCAAAATCAACCGTTACTTCGGCGATTTCACGCAGCGCAACAACCGGGTTCTTGTCGTTGTCACGATCAATGGTCAGTTCTGCACCGGCCGAGATGTTGCG